>Ga0209566_100097_pt1 | contig 135294 bp, 123 predicted proteins | sample Araplavi_mTSA_r2_2_FD_184287 | JGI IMG/M metagenome (GOLD analysis project Ga0209566, IMG submission 184287) | Arabidopsis root microbial communities from North Carolina, USA - plate scrape CL_Cvi_mTSA_r2 (SPAdes) (version 2) | ecosystem: Host-associated > Plants > Roots > Endosphere | place... | reverse complement strand
GCTTGCGAACTCGTTCATTTCGCAGCCAGAGGCTTCCCCATATCAACACAGCCAAATAAACCGGGAACAGGATGCTGGAAAAAAGCGGAGCATCTATACGAATTTGTGTGGCCATCACGCCGCCAAAATAACCGGTCAAAGCCACTGCGCCTATGAACGATGTACGCGGCAAAGCGTATAGAATAGTCGAGATAAGCCCCAGCACACCAAGTAAAACAACATGATGCTCCTGATAGCCGAGCGAAACCGTAGACGCAACAACGAAGGAAGGTTTAAATAACTTCATAATGCTGTCAAGCAGCATAAACAAGATGGATATAACACTGAAGATTCTTGCTGTCCATAGTATCTCTCATTGTAAATCTCCCCCCCTTGGAAAATTAACCCACCTCGAGTATAGCGAATATACGTTCGCTTGTAAAGCGAACAGCTGAAAACAATTATTTTATTTTTAGAGATGTTTAGTGGTACAATTATCCATGATTGTTAAAATACATAGCGAGGCGGTATCCAGCATGGAAACAAGCGAAAAAGCGATAATTACAGTTGAAACCACCGTTCATGCCCCAGTTGAACAAGTTTGGAGATTTTGGACAGAACCCGAGCATATTACGCAGTGGTCATTTGCTTCTGATGACTGGCATGCGCCAACTGCTGATAATGACTTAAAGATCGGCGGCAAGTTTTTAACAAGAATGGAAGCTAAAGATGGCAGCTTTGGTTTTGATTTCGGCGGCGTTTACGATGAAATTAGAACTAACGAATATATCGCTTACACGCTCGGAGATGGCAGAAAAGTTGCGATCACCTTTATTGCTCAAGACCGCGATACGAAGATCGTTGAAGTTTTTGAAGCGGAAACCACCTTCCCTCTTGAGCAGCAGCAAGCAGGCTGGCAGTCGTTTCTGAACAATTTTAAAGCGTATAGCGAACGCTCCTTGTAAAAAGGATGATAGCGGAAGTCCCGCTTCCGCTATCCCCCCCCCCATTAAACCCTAAATTTTTGATGCATAGACGTGTAATTCCCGGCTCATGGTCTCGATTTCTTTCATGAAATGAGAGATCTCATGCGTAGTTCCGTGTTGTTCTCCGCCTAACTCCACAATCTTATTCACCGCAGAAGAAATATCTTTCATCAGGCTTTGGATACTGGTCAAGGTCTTTTTTATTTTATCTGCGGAGTTTGCCGTTTCAACAGATAATTTACGTATCTCTCTGGCGACGACATCGAATCCTCTTCCCGCCTCGCCTACCCGTGCGGCCTCGATCGCAGCATTTAGTCCTAACAAATTCGTTTGACTTGCGACATGCTGAATAAAGTTCAAGACCTCATCCGTGTCTCTTACTTGCTCACTTGCTAATCCGGCTTTATGCTGCAAAGTAGTACTGATTGACGACGTAATTCGTAAATTTATTATGTAGTCACTTGTTCCCCCGCAACTGCAACCCCGTCACTATATCCTTAGCCTTCGAAAGCCTGTGCCCCTTCAAAGCTCGTTCGCATATAATACCTCGACATGAACACACAGGAGGTAGATAAAGTGAAGAAGGTCACCTACAAGATGGGGAAATTAGGCAAACATCGTTTCATGAAACAATACAGCCTCATAAGCGCTCTACTCCCTGACACCCAGGCAGCAACACGATCCAACATCGTAGATATGCTAAAGAAATATAACGCGCTTTACTTAAAGCCGGATGAAGGTACAGGAGGACGGGGCATCTACAAAATTAGCAAAACCGGGAACGGGTTCGTCTTAAGAGGGGGAACGAGCTCAAGAACGTATGCTACATTTGATGGCTTATACACTTCTCTTCAGAAGTTCATATATAGAAACAGATATGTAGTTCAACAAGGAATTGACATGTTAAAACATAACAGCCGTTCCTTCGATATCCGGGTCATGGTGCAAAAGAACAGTAGCGGTCAACTGGTTACGACAGGAATTATTGGGCGGTTAGGCAGACCGAACAAGATCGTTACAAATTTTCACAGCGGTGGCAGACCCTTACCTATAGGCACACTTCTCCAGTCACATCTCAGCGGTGATGACCGCGCGAATTTTATCAATAAGCTGGAAAATTTGGGGAGGGAAGCGAGCAGCATTCTCGCAAAAAGCTATACGAACAAAAGAGCTTTTGGCGTTGATATAGCCATTGATTCAAAGATGAAACCTTGGATTCTGGAAATCAATACAGGGCCAGACATGAGTATTTTTAATGCGATTAAAGACAAGACGATGTATCAAAGGATTTTGAGGTATGCCCGATATTGAACACAACTAAAAAACTCTCCCGTACAGGAGAGTTTTCTTTATTTTTATCAGAATCATTGCTTCTTATAAATGTCCAGGAGCCTGGAGACCGTCACACATCGGTATCCTCGATTACGCAGCTTTTTCAAAATTAAGGCTACCGCTTTAACTGTTTCAGCTTGATCGCCGCCGCAATCATGTAACAATACAATTTCCCCTTTTTTCGCTGAAGTCATTACTGTATCCACGATATCCCTATACTCAATTGATTTATAATCGTAGGTATCTATTGAACACATAATCGTTTTATAGCCTAATTCATTAACAATTTGCATCACTTTAGGATTATTTGCCAAATAGGGTAGGCGAAAAATACGTGTTCTTTTCCCAGTTATTCGCCGGATGAGCAGCTCCGTGTCCATCAACTCTTTGTAGATTTCACTAGAGGTCAATTGTGTCAAATACGGATGATAGAACGAATGATTACCAATTTCGTGACCTTCATCCACCATTCTTCGTGCGAGTTCCGGATGTCTTTCAAGCTGTTCTCCGACTACAAAAAAGGTAGCTTTAGCGTCATACTTCTGCAATAGATCTAAAATCTTAGGCGTATAAACCGGATCAGGCCCGTCATCAAAAGTTAGCGCGATACGCCTGCTCTCCAAGCCAAGATTATAAACTGGACGGATGACTTTGCCTTCCATCTTGTTCTTCTCTTCGATGAACGCCATAATCGTATTGGCTTCACCCAACATTTTGGATTGCTGGATTAAAGCAAGATTGTTAATTTTCCAAGTATGATTGCCCTTCCACCGCCGGAGGCACACGTAGTCGTTTTCATCTGTGACATAAATATTATAGCCATTCCATAGGCAACGTTTGATAAACTCGAAGTCTTCCCCGATATTTACATGACGAAAATTAATATCTTCCCACACGTATTTTTTAATGACTAACGTCGATCCTTTTACGCCTCCTGCACGCTTTACAAACGTATTTTTCTCTTTATTGGCTAAATGCAAGCCGATTTTTTTTTTATTTTCAAAAAACATATACACCGTTCTTTTACAGACCACATCGGCATTCATCCTCTTCATCATCCGGAGCTGATTTTCGAGATAGTTAGGCCCATAGTAATCATCATCATCTAATTTTGCGATAATATGATGCTTACATAAGTGAATACCATAATTCAGGCACTCGCCTAACGTCGTGCTTTCCGGCAGCTGGTGTACGGAAATATCAGGATATGGTTTGGCCTTTTCTTCCCATCTTTTCAGGTCCATTGCACTTTGATTTAAAATAATAATCAATTCTTTTTCAGGCAGCCTTTGCTTCAAGTAATTTTCAAACACATTGTCAATAAATTCTTCCCTCATCGTACAGCATATGACGGAAATCATGGATCTCCCCCCTGACTATTGCTACTTATAATAAGTTATTAATGAGAGGAACTTGCTGCTTGGACACTAGTAAAAAATTACCATCGTGCATGACAAAGGAAACCCTGTTTCGCAATATTAGTATCCATATCAAATCAAAAACCCCCTAAATTTTATTATTTAGGAGGGTTTTATTTCTACATGATTTACATACTCGAGCGAACCGAGTTCGCCCCCTCTTGGTTGTGACCTGGAACTCCCGAACCGCGATTCATTTTCCATGAAATCAAAATTTTATACAAGGAAGGAACGACAACCAAGGTCAGTACGGTCGAATAAATCAGCCCGCTAATAATCGAAACCGCCATCGGACGCCACAGGTTACCGCCTGAAATGGCCATCGGCATAAGACCGCTAACCGCCGTTGCCGCCGTCAGAAGAATGGGCCGAAGTCGCGCTTTACCCGCTTCGACAATCGCATCGTTCAACGTTAAGCCCCGTTCTTCTCGCGCTTGCTCAACGAATTCGATCATCACGATCCCATTTCGCACAACCATTCCGGAAAGACTCACCACACCCATTAGCGCCATAAATCCGATAGGGGCACCTGTAATAAACAGTCCGATTAAAGATCCGCCTAATGCCAGATAAACCGTTGATAAAATAAGGACCGGCGTCGTCAAAGAGTAAAATTGCATCGCGATAATGATATAAATCAGCATCAGCACCACCAAGGAAAGCTGCCCAATTGCTGCGAACGACTTATCCCGTTCTTCATTTTCCCCGCCAACGCTAAAGGAATAGCCGTCCGGCAGCTGCATGGCATCGAGCTTAGGCTGCAGCACCTTCATCACATTGGCAGCTAGGGCGCCATCCGTATAAGCCCGAACCGTCACGGTGCGCATCATATTGTAGCGCTGAATCTTGGAAAGTGACGTCGTGTTTTCAAATGTTACAAACTCTTTCAACGCATAAAGCTGGCCGGTCTGTGAAGGAACCAGTAAATTCTCAACCGTTGGATTCGCAGCCTGGGCGGCGACACCGCGATCACTAAATAAACTGACATCCAGCAGCCTGTCAGCGAGCTGCATATCGGATACCTTTATGCCATCCGTCGCCAGCCGAACCGTCGCAGATAAATCTTTATCGGTCACACCGAAAAAGTTCGCTTTATCTTTATCGAGCACCATGTTCACGGTTGGAATCGGATCCCCGATGTCATCGGACACATCGACCGCGCCCGGAATATCCCGAAGCTGCTGCTGGACTTGATTCGATATCGTTTTCAGCTCGCCCAGCTCCGTCCCACTGATCCGAATGGCGATAGGCGCTCCGACTGGAGGCCCGTTCTCCAATTCACGCGGAGTGATTTGCACGCCGGGATAAAGTGCGGATAGTCCGGTCCGCCATGCGGTAACCAACTCGCCCGTCTTCACCTTATGCTGATCGACGATCGCCAAGACTTGCCCAACCCGGCTGTCAAACTTATCAGCTTCGGTATAATAAAACTTAGGCGCCGTACGTCCGGCGTAGGCCGACACTTCTTTAACGCCCGGCTGCTTCTGAATCCAGGCACCAATGGCTTGCGTTGTGTCCGTCGTATCGGCAAACGTGCTGCCTGTCGGCAGTTCAATATCAATCAGCAGCTGCTCCCGCTCGGCCGGCGGGAAATATTGAACGCCAAGCAGGGGAAGCAGACCAAAGCTGGAAGTTCCGATCGCCATAGCGACAAGCCCGGCAAGCAAAGGCCGCTTCATAATGCGTTTGAGCTGCTTTTCATAGAAAGCGCTGAGATGGTAAAATTGGCGTCCCAACAGCCCGGGATACCGCTCCTTCGTATCCTTGACCGTTCTTCCCCGCTTCAGCAGCCTCTCCTGCTGCCACTGGCGAACAATTGGAACGACGGTGAGCGACATCACCATGGATACAATTAGCGTCGATGTGATCACCAGCGGAATTGGACGAATGAATTCACCGATATTGCCTTTGAGGAAGTACAGCGGAAAGAACGCGGAAGCAGTAGCAACCGTAGCTGTCAAAATCGACACGCCAACCTCCCGGCTGCCCTTAAAAGCCGCCTGTCCCGGCGAGTCCCCGAGCTGCAGCCGCCGTTCGATATTATCGTTCACGACGATCGCATCATCAACCAAGATGCCGAGTACGATGACGAGTGCAACAATCGAGATCTGGTTCAGATCGACGCCGAACAGCTTCATCGGGATAAGCCCGATGAGAATGGATAGCGGGATCGCTGTGGAAACGAGCAGCGAGGTGCTGAACGACAGCCCCAACGAACACACGATAATGACCGCAATAATCCCAATCAGCAGCTCTTTGCCCAAATCCGAGAACAGTTGGTTGACATTGTCTTTTTGGTTAAATGCAGAGACCAGCTGTACGCTGGAAGGCAGCTGTTTTTTCAGCGACTCCATTTTCGTATCGATACGGTTCTGCAGTTCAGGCACATCTACGCCTTTTTGCGCTTTAATCGCGATGTCGATGGCAGGCTTCCCGTTATAAAAGATCCGCTGCTCCAGCTTCTTGGGAGCAAGGGTTACGTCTGCCACATCTTTTAACTTCAACGAAGAGCCTGCATTCGCAGCGCGATAAATCACCGTTTCCGCCACATCCTCAGGCGAAGCCCATTCCCCGGTCAATTGATGATATTTACGCTTATTGTCTTGATCCACGGTTCCAATCGGAACCCGCTCACGCGAATCCTGCAGCGCTTGGGCGATCAGACCCCAGTGAAGATGATACGCTTCCAGCTTGGCATCATTCAGCTCCACTTTCACTTGCTGATCCGGAAGTCCGACGACTTCCACACTGCTGACCCCGGATACGGTACGCAGCTGCTCCTTCCAATTTTCCGTCAAAGCGCGCAGACTTTCAAAGTCTTCCGGACGCTCCACCACAAGGTGAAAAATTTGCTCCGATATTTCCGTTAAATTCGTATTAATGACCGGCTTCTCCGCGTCAGCCGGCAAATCCGCTTCGGCAGATTGCATTTTTTGCCGGAGCGTATCCCAGGATTGCTTGGTATCCGTACCGGGCACGAGCTCTACCACAATCGAAGACACGCTTTCCTGCGACGTCGACGTCACCTTCAGGATATTCTCCATCTCGTTGATCTTGTCTTCCAGCTTCTTGGTCACAAGCTGCTCGACCTTATCGGGAGCGGCACCGGCATAAATCGTGCGGATACTGGCCATCGTCGCCGTGATTTCCGGATTTTCCCGCTGCTGAAGCCCGATAAAATTAGTGACCCCAACGATCATCGCAATCAACATAAACAGTAACGTGACCTTGCGATATTTCAGCGCCTTGGCGATCATTCGTCCTCTTCCTTCCATTCACCATTGTCTAGCAACGGTTGCTATTCGCATCCCAGGGTCATGTTGTAGATCATCTGCGTCACGACGCCGACGATCTTCGCTAGTTCCTCTTCCGTCGATTCCTGCAAAATCACGTACTGCATGCACGTCTCATTTAATAAGCCATGGATGGCGCGCGCAGCAACCTCATATTGTAATTGATCATACTCGGGAAATAATTGAAATTTCCGAAACAGCTTGATAATAATGCCGAGCAGACTCTCGTCACACGCTTTCGCGACGCATTCAGCCTCAGCGAATTGGGAAGCGCCGTGAATCCGCATCATGTACACAATGGATCGGTGATCCCGGTACAGCGCCATACAATTATAAATCGTTTCATATAAGCGCCTGGTCAGCTCACCTTTCGGCATCTGCGGTGAAACTTGTTCGGCGAAGATATGGTCAATCTGCTCGATCATCCGATCATTGGTGCTTTGGATAATCGATGTGAAGATACTCTCTTTGGTTTGAAAATACAGATAAAACGTGCCCTGAGCGACGCCCGCTCTTTTCACGATGTCGGACACCTTCGTCTCGTAATAGCCTTTCTCTGAAAAAATCTCTAAAGCAGCCTGCAGCAGCCTTATCTTCGTCTGTTCATTATCTTTGACCACGGTTAACCCCCGCTAATTATTTGCCTTCAATGGTGACATGTTCGCCATCTTGCAGCCGCAGCTGCCCCCGCGTAACGATCTGTTCACTGCCGTCCAGGCCTGATGTAATTTCCTGCTGGCTATCTTTGGACTTCCCGGCTTGAACCTGACGCTTTTCCACTTGATCCCCTTTAACGACAAACACATAAGATTGCCCGTTGTCCCGCAGCACAGCATCTGCCGGCACGGTTAATGCCTCACTGGCTTGGGGAGCATTCAACTGGAGCTGCACCCTCGTACCAGGCTTAAGCTTGCCATCGGTGTTACTGGCCTGAAGCTGCAGTTCAAACGTCTTCGTTTGCAAATCCGCAGTAGAAGCCAGATAGATCACCTTGCCATTGAAGGACTCTCCCGTTTCCGGGTTGGTAAAGCTCAGTTCAGCCTTATCCTGCACCATGCGCCGATACGCGTCCGTGAGGTTCGCTTTGATTTTCACGACATTCTGCTGCTGCACTTTAGCGATCGCCATGCGGCTCGGCAAAGTCATACCCACCTCAGCCGGCATATAGGTCAGCACGCCGCTGATCGGCGATTTAACGTCATAGTAAGACATGGAACGCTGCCATTCTTCTTGGGCGATTTGGGCGGTTTTCAACTGGTACTCCGCTTGGCTGAGCGGGTTGCTCGTTTCCAGCGTCTTCTGCTTATCATTCAAAAGCTCAAGGTCCATCCGCGCCTGTTCCAGCTTTGTCTCCATCGACGTCAGCACACTCTTCTCACCGATGCCTTGATCATAATTATTCCGCAGCTTGGCGTAGTCACGCTCCAAATCAGAGATCGACAGCTTCGTCTTGGCAATCGACAGCTCGATTTCCTTCTTGCTGTCCGTGAGGTCTTTCTTCGCTTTGTCATATTGCTCATTCGCCGTTTGCAGAGCGGCATCGACCTTCTCTTTTTCCCGGTTCATATCTTTCTTATCGATTTCCAGAATCGTTTCGTCCTTCTCCACCGTATCGCCACGGCTCTTATGTACGGCCACAACATCACCGCTGACCTTCACGACGACATCCAGCTCCACGAACGGAATGACATCTGCTGCGAGCTCCGCTTCCTCTCCCCACTTCGCCTTCTGCACATGTTGCACGCTGACAACCTTTGCAGTCGCATCGCCAGCCGCAGCCGGCACATTCTTCCCTTGGGGCGCTCCGCATCCAGTGACAATCAGCAGCACGGACATCGCCGCCATGGCAAGGGCTTTTGTATGTTTCATTTCCATCTCCACGCTCCCGGAAATCATTATAGATCAGCCGACTGACTGATCAGTCAGTCAAATCATAGCAAAGTGGCATGCATATTACAAGCATATAAAAAACACACCGCTGCTCCCGGCAGTCGGCGTGCGTGTTACTTGCATTCCAACAATTTCTGTTCCTGTTCATCCCACATCGCGAACAACGACTGCAGGGCAGCCCCTGTGTAAGCCCCTACCACTCTGACATTTCGATGAACCAACTGCACACTGACCATCATGGAGACAAATTCATCTTCAACACGCAGTTGTGCAACTGCCTCTTTATCCCCTGTGATCAGGACAAACCCGTGCATGTCACTGCCATGCGGCTCCAGAACGACGACTTCAAAACGGTCAATTCTTCCTTCCTGCTGCAACCGAATGCAGTACTGCATCGCATTGTCGAGCGTTGCCTTGGCCGACTTCTCACGCTCCGCTATTATTTCTCCCCAACCAACTATCAATGAGCCTTTTGCCATGTCCGATCTCACCTTTACCAATTATAGGTTAAAATTAACTTATCACAAAATTACCATATAAATATTAATGAGTCAATACAAACATAGGTTAAAATTAACATATTTTATTTATCCAAAAAAATAAGCAGCTGCCTCAGCAACTGCCTACTCCTGCTTACGTAGTTTCCCGGGAAATAAAAAAGAGCCGAGATGCTCGCCTAATGAAGATTAAGTAAACCACTATACCTAACAAAAAAAGGGCCATCCCTCGACAGCCGCCAGCCATCTGAGAAATAACCCTGTTTCACAATCGTTACTCTGAAATTTTGAAATTTTTCACGGTGTCATTCAAATTAACGCCCATCGCTGCCAACTCTTGCACCGAACCGGCTAAGTTGCTCGCCAAGTCAACCTGGCTCTCGATCAACTCCGACACTGCGTTAACGAGTTCACCCGAAGAACTAGTCAATGTCACCATCTCTTCCAAGCTGGCCGACACTTCTTGCGAGCTTGCCGACATTTGCTCCGCTGCTGCGGATGATTCATGCACTTGTGTGACGATCCCCTCGACGGATTCAAGGATGACGGCAAAGGCTTCATTCACATCATTCATCATTATAATGCCATGATGAACCTCTTTTTTGTTAATGACCATAGACTGAATCGCTTTCTCGATATCAGCACTGATCGCATGCGTAATTTGTACAACCTCTTGAGCAGATACTCTCGACTCATCCGCCAGCTTCTTCACTTCATCGGCGACCACGGCAAAGCCTTTGCCCGCCTGGCCGGCACGAGCCGCTTCAATGGCCGCATTCAACGCGAGAATATTCGTCCGGGACGCGATTTCGCCGATTTTGGATGCGATATTGCGGATGCCGGAAGCCAATTTTTTCAAGCCGTCAATGGTGGATGTGAGCTCTTCCGTAGAACGATTGATAATGCCCATCTGCTCGATGGAGCTGTCGACCAATTGCTTGCCCTCTTTGGCGCGAGACTGCGATTCCAATGAGCTTTCATAGGTCATAGTTGCAGCTGCCGCAACTTTGTTAACGCCAATCGCCGTTTCGTTGACAGCCATCGAGATTTGCGCAATGCTCTCCGATTGTACCATGATGCTTTCGAGAACCGAGTTCATTTTCGTTTTCGACTCATTAGAGAATTCCAAGGATTGGTCTGATGAGCTAAGAACGGTTTGCACGGAATCATTGATACGGCCGCTTGCATGCTGCGTAACATCGATCATGCTGCGAATCTGATCGATCATTTGGTCGAAACCTTGGCTAAGTTGTCCGAGTTCATCCTGCTTGGTTGAGCCAATTTTGTATCGCAGATCTCCGCCAGCGACAACCCGGATAGCATTTTGAAGTTTACGAATCGGCGTTATGAACGAATTAAACAAGGCAATGGCAACCGCAATTGTAGCTATGAGCACAACAATACCTAACGCAAGCATGATGGTCGATGTGTTGTTCATTAAATTGCCTGTATGATCGCTGGCCACTTGAAAGTCATTCGAGTATTCGTTATTGAATTGATCTACGGAGACAAAGATCGTATTCATTAATTTTTGCGACTCATCGTACAGATACATCATATTAATGTCCAGGTCTGCTTTTTTGATACTTGGGTCCGTAATCATCCGGCTAGCCGTGTCAAAATTGTTGATATACTCGGTGGAAGCTGTAATGATCTGACTGCGCCATTTATTTTCCTCCGGCGTTTTCGCCGTATCCCCGATCTTTTTCACGAGTTCATCGTAAACTTTCCTGGTTTCCTTGAACTTCGCGATGTAATCCTGGTTTTTGGAAATTTCCAAACCTGAGCCGATAATGTTCAGCTCTTGGACTCTATTCTTAAGTTCCATGACGGTTAACTTTAAATTCATTTTGTCATTTTGCAGCGATAAATTATGTTTGATTTGATTGATTTGATACATGTTAAAACCTATCATAGCCATGAAAATAATCAGAATACCTGTAAAACTTAATAATAATTTAAGCCTCATCGTAAACTGCAAATTAGGAATGACACGCTTCACTATGTTGGGATTGAAAATCGATCGCAATTTCTTTACACTCGACAGTACTCGGCTCAACCAGACCATGATCATTGATTTCTCCCATCCTAATATACAATATATCTATAGTAACGAGCGGTCTGTTGTCTCTCTACAACTCTATCTATATCTCTCTTTGATCCCACTCGGATTCCTGTTTATCCATTCACGTCACTTATCCTTCGTTCATCTCACCTAAGCGAATCTGCACGATATTGCTGGTCAGCTCTTGCTTGGCCTGTTTTTTGAGCTTTGCAGCATAGAGAGAGATATCGCTAATATTCAGCTCCTCATTCGAATAAATATGAATAACGGCCAATGAAAGACAGATGAGCGGGAATCTGGCTGCTTGATTGCTGCGGTCTAAGGCGTCAATATAATTTTTGGAGAAATCTTCCGCTGTATAAAACTTGGATTTCGTTTCCTCAAAAGATTGAATCACTTCTTGGCAATAGCTAATGGCCGATTCCACGTCTAAACAGGCGACAAAATCATCCCCGCCTACATGACCTACGAAAGCGCTATGCGGCTTGCTCAATTGAAGCAACAAGTTGCCTACCCATTTGATAACATCATCGCCATATTTAAATCCATACACATCGTTATACGCCTTAAAATGATCAATATCGATGTAAACAACGGAAAAGGGTACATTTTCATTAATTTTCATTGACACATATTCATTAATCTTTTCATTGCCAGGTAGTCCGGTCAACGGATTTTGCTGTACCGCTTCTTTGACCCTTACTTCCGTCATCAGACCCAGCAATTCATAAATCGGCACAACTCCGAAGAAGTCTCCCTGTTCATTGGTCACAATGATATCATCATAGATGTCCTCATAGGGTCGTTCCATAGCCTTTCTTGAAACCTCATCGACTCTTGTATTCCAATCCAAGGTTATAAAATTTAAATACATAACGTCTGTTAATCGCTTTTTATAATTCAGCGCCACACCGAATAAAGTTCCCAGCAACCGGAACATATCAACACTTCGAATAATCCCTACAGGCTTTTTGCCTCGCAATACGACGTACGTTCGCGTCGATGACTTCTGCGACTTGATTTTATCTACAAAGGCACCGAGGGATTCATTTTCATCTACGGTATGACCTGGTTGAATATGTATCTCTTTAAGGCGAGGTACAGTTTCCCAATGTTCCATTTTCGACACACCCCATATTCAGAAACTTAATGGTATCCGACTTTCTAGTTTCTCTGTGAATGATCTTCAGGAAAACATCGACTACCTCTGGGTCAAACTGAGTTCCCCTATGTTCACGCAGCTGATTGATGGCGAAGTTCAAGCTCTGCTCGGGGCGATACACCCTGCTGGCCGTCATAGCTTCAAAAGAATCGGCAACAGATAAGATCCTGGCTGCTTTTGGAATTTTCTCCCCTTTCAGCTGCAAAGGGTAACCGGTGCCATCATATCGTTCATGATGGTGCCTGACCATCTCCAAAATTTGTAATTGATTAACAACTTCGTAGTTCTTTAATTTGTTATAGCCGATCTCCGGATGTTTTTTGATAATGTCATATTCCGTTGGTGTCAATTTGGATGGTTTCAATAAAATATAGTCCGGTATGTCTACTTTACCGATATCATGCAAGAGACCACCAATATAATACTTGAAACATTCATGCTTCGAACAATTGATCTCGCAGGCAATCATCATGGCATAATTCGCAACACGCTCGGAATGCTTAACGATGGAGTTGTCTTTAGCTGACAATAAATTGATGTAAGTCTGCGCAAACTTGTACATTTCTTGTGTTATAACAGGAGAATAAAAGTGAAGTATGTTCATTCTCTCGTTGTTATCATCTTCGGTGAACACTTATGCCTCCCAGACAAAACCGACATTATTCTACATTCAAACACGATTGAACCCTTTCATCATTTTCCTGTTTTTCATAATAGGATCTCAAAATAACATCAAAAAACTGAGGCGCATCCTCAGTCTAATCTATATATGAATATGTAAGACTGTCCGTATTTCTCCCTTCAATTCTTGCAAGTACAAGCCTATTATAATCGGGGTTTATTTACGGAATGTTAGGACAAAAGCATTATTTTGTAAAGCTTTGTCGGAAAAAGTTCCACTATGACGTTCTTTCCTGCTTACCACACAAGCAAGAGGGTGGTTCTTTGGACCCAGCACTAAAAAGCAGGAGCCTACTCATAGACGAATGTCTATTGATTTCATTCCAATATTCATGGATGATAGACATGACATATTCGAAAATATGACCATAGGTAAGGGATACAAGGTGAAACTCAAGGTCAAACAATTTATAGCCAAGATGAAACATCAGATTAAAGTCAAATGGCATGAGCTGCTAAACGATCCGTCCGGACCGCATGTTGTCGCGCTCAGTTTTGCAATCGGGGCCTTGGCATTAATGCTTACCTTACCAACACTCGGTCTTGCTTTTCTGTTAATGCTCGCCATCATGAAGTGGACCAAGCATAGTTTGACAGCGGCATTAGTCGGCTATTTTTTCACGAAACTCATCGCTTTTCCTCTGGCTCCTTTGGAATTAATGATTGGCCGGGTACTGCTCCATGAAAATTTTGACCCGAACAGCCATAAGTGGACTTGGGCAAGAGGCATGCTGCATAAAGGTGCGGAGTTTATCTTAGGCGCAACCATTGTCGGTCTTGGATTGGCTGTTATCTTTTACTTTGTTATTAAACAGATTCTTCTCATGAGACTAAAGGCGAAAGCAAAGAAAACGAATGTTCAAGATTAAAAAATACAATAATTTCCACCCATTTCGTCAATACTTTTCGTTTGAAATCGTTTGCAAAATGGGTATGATGATGATGCACGTAAATCACTTGTTGGAGGGATTTTATGAGCTTGAATCATCGTCCATCGTCTTTTGCCAGACTGCTTCTCGTGTTTGTCCTGACTGTTTCCATGGTGCTTGCCGGCACGTGGAGGGCGGAAGCTGCCGTCGACAGCAGCTACAAAGCTTCAGTTATGCTCAATTTGCCGGACATCACGGATTTCAACGCATTTGATGCCCAGCTGGCGACATTGAAAAACAATGGCGTCAAAGTTGTCGAAGTGGATATGTGGTGGAACCATTTTGAGCCGACGGCCCGGAATTCTTTTAACTGGAGTTACTATACGAACGTATTCACCCACATCAAAAATGCCGGCTTGCTCATCGCTCCCATCTTCTCCTTCCATCAATGCGGCGGCAATGTTGGCGATAATTGCAACTTCCCGGTTCCAAGCTGGGTCTGGTCGCTCGGCTCGCAGGATCAAATGCAGTATAAATCAGAATCCGGCTATTATAATAACGAATATGTCGCCCCATTCTTTGCGACAAGCTACACGCTCTATGATGAAGCATTCAAGTCCTTCACCTCCGCCATGTCAGCTTTCAAAGGATCGTTCTTCAAAATTTATATCGGCATGGGGCCGGCGGGCGAGCTTCGTTACCCAAGCTACAATGCCAATGACGGCTGGAGCTATCCGGGTCGCGGCAAACTGCAAGCGTACTCAGGCCCGGCGATCGCAGGCTTCCAAAGTGCGATGCAGACGAAGTACGGCACAATCGGCGCTGTTAACACAGCCTGGGGCACGAGCTTGACCGCTTTTTCGCAAGTGATGCCGCCGTCGAATGGCGACAGCTTCTTTAATACAGGCGGGTACAATTCCACATATGGCAACGACTTTTTGACTTGGTACCAATCCGTCCTGACCACCCATATGGGCAATGTAATGAGCAAAGCACATGCGGATCTGGATACTTTCGGCGTGCGACTTGGCGGGAAAATGCCCGGCATTCATTGGCAGTACTCGAATCCGAGTGTGGCGCATGAAGCGGAAGATACGGCGGGCCTGTACAACTATTCGACCCTGATTGATCAATTCAAAACGAGCAATGCCGACCTCGCTTTCACAGCGCTCGAATTGCAGGATAACAACGCCTATCCATACTACAGCCAGCCGCAAGCGCTCGTGCAGTACGTAGCTAACCTGTGTATTCAAAAAGGGGTTCCGCACGATGCGGAGAATGCGCTTGCCATTAGCGGGAATCAGACGCTCTACAACAGTGCCGCCTTCAATACATTCAACTACGGCTTCAACGGTTTCGCACTGCTGCGGCTGGAGAACGTTGTGAATGCGAACGGGACGGCCACGAGCGAACTGAGTCCGTTTACACAAGCGCTTGCCCTGCAGCCGCAGCAAGTGACGGTAACGATTAACGGCGCGAACACGGTCACCGGCCAGGATGTGTACCTGGTCGGTGACCGTATGGAATTCGGCGCCTGGAACACAAGCTATGCCGTACCGGCGACGTATGCGGGTAACGGCGTGTGGAAGGCGACCTTTTATTTAGGCGCAAATCACACCTACAATTTTAAAGCCATCAAGAAGGACGGCTCCGGCACGATCACTTGGGAAAATGGCAGTAATCACAGCTGGAGCGTTCCGTATGTAGCCAGTGGTTCAACTCCGTATACGCTGAACTGGCAGAATTAATGATGCCGCAAAAGGACCGTTATTGCCTGGAAAATGGCTTAACGGTCTTTTTATGTCCCCGCACTTTGAGCGTTAACCATAAATTAACATGCAGACTCGATGAAATCGCTTATGATTGTACATGCATCAAACAATCTCAAATGAAGGTCAAGGCAACGGCTGGGACACGAACAATAACGCAAATGACTTCGTTGTGACAAGCAGCGTAAATCCGCAAAATGCCTCAAGCACAGCGGAACCGGCCTCTGCTTCAGCCGATGATGATAATATGGGATTAGGCATATGACCCCGTCTGCAGACCGCACGGCTACGGTGGCCGACAATTCCGCAACATTCCTGATGGATAACATGATCCCGCGAGCGCCGAATATTAATGAGGTTACTTGGGCAAATCCGGAAGATTATGAGCGCAAACTTGTTACGACCGGCAATGACGAGTTGTATATGATTTCTGGCGGCTATGGAAGCGGCGGAACTGGCTCCAATGGATACAAGACCACCGTGGGGAATGGTGTTGTCGTGCCTTCCACGGTACGGAAAATTATCGTTGTCCTGCCTAACGGAAATAATGACATTAGCCGGATCACAACGTCAACAAGAGTCATCGCGGTCTCGATGCCTAATGACCAGACGGTAAATAGCCAACCATGGGGCAACTACCGGGTAAGTGTAGATTCTATTGACTCTATGACTGGATACGACTTCCTTTCCTCCGTATCGGCCAGCATTCAAAAAGTCATTGAGGCTAGTGTCGATACCGGCCCTACAAGCTAATAACGAATAAGGACCGATGGGTGAATGCCCGTTGGTCCTTTTTGTTTACTTCTTTGGCGTCGCCACAGCTGGCACAAGTCTTCCGTTAATAAATCATACATCAAGCGTATCACCGCCGGATGTCGATTCCAGCTTCACAACATGCATACAGCCTACCTGCGTTTGGCACCCCTGATATTCTATTGCGACTCATTCATAAGTTTGGGCAGAGTCATGCTCCTTGGCGTAACGGAGTGCTTGGCTCTGGTAATCCCAGTAGTCCCAGATTCGGTCATTCTCATCCTCCCGAGCTATGATGTTTATCTCAATAATAATACGAAAAAGCCGCCCTAAGGCAGCTTTTTTATGATAACACTTATTCGTGCTGTACCGCTTGTCCACATTCATCGAAAACACACGAAGGAAAGCTTAACGCCATACGGCCTCGTGCTTGTTCATCCCTTCGCTTACTCAGCTTTTTGGAGCTTCGCATCTTGAAGCGTCACTTCCACGAGCTGCTTGATGGCCTCATCCAGCGCTTCCCCGAACACATCCGGGTTGGCCGTAACTTGCCAGCGGTTATCGCGAATGACAGCCAGCACGCCCTCGATAGATGCATCGCGGACGCCGGCGTCTTCCAGCAACTGAACCGATTTCGTCAGCGTATCGACCAGCCGCATTGGGCCATACGTTTGCGGCTCCTTATATAACGCACGCGCAGCGGTAAGGACATACCCGACGAAGTCGAGAATCCGGTTATGCAGCTCATCCTCAGATATGTTCCTTGCCGTATTGATCATACGAAATAACCTCCCTCGACGGTTTACTTGTTTTCGGGCGAGGCGGCTGATCCGCGTAACCTAGTGTGATCAACAGCTCCGGCACGACTTCTTCCGGCAAGCGCAGCAGCTGCTGCACCGCTTTGGTGTGGAAGGAACGCGCCGGACAGCTGGACACGCCGAGCGATTGAGCGGTCAGCAAGATGTACGCTGCTGCGATCCCGAGATTAACGAAGCGCAGCGTTTCGGACGTGTCGATACCGCCTTTTTCAAGCGCTTCTTTTTGATTCGAGCATAGCACCACGACAGCTGCCGGATGGCCGGAGACGCCTTGGGCAAATCGTTTCACCCGGCGGATTTGCTGCGGATCCTGCACGATCACACAATGCGATTCCTGCGCGTTGCTGCCCGACGGGCTGTTCAACACCGCCTCTTCCAGCGCTGCCATGATGCCCTCGGGCAGCCTGCGCGACGTATCGTAAGAGCGCGTGCTTCGCCTCGTTCGAATCGAATCTAAAACATTCAAGCTCATGCCCGCAATTCCTCCGTCTCTCTATCGAATAGCAAAGCCTAGCTGTTCCAGCACCTGCTTCAAATTTGTCCGCAAGCTGGCCGAAGCGGCGATCGTTTCCGGACGGGTGCAGCGTCTGGCCGAATGCTCCGTCCACCCGTATTCGACGCCTTGCCGCTCCACCTCGCCAGCCATGGAGACTCTGCGTCCGTCGTAAGTTCTGCGACCGATCATCGTCTGATCGTATGCAGCGAGCCCGTCGTCAAGCCCTTCCGTGGAATACCGCTCCTTATGCACGGTAACATGCTCTGGCAGACGCGGCTTGACGCCCCGTCGCACGCCTTCCCGCTCGATGCCGACGGCTAAGCCTGCAAGCGCAAACACGCCTTCCGGAAAGCCAAGCTCGAGCGCCACAGCAGCCGGATTATTGCGGACGGAGCCCACCGGTACGGCCGCCATCCCCATCGACTCCGCTGCTACCAAAGCATTTTGCAGCGCTAGCGCTGCATCGACCGACGCGAGCAAAAACATCTCCAGCGTATCCGCCGCAAACCGATACCCCTGCCGCTGGGTAATATGTTTCAGGCGGTAAATATCCGCGCTGAAGATAAGGAAGACCGGCGCTTCCACGATGAATCCCTGGCGGCCCGAGAGCTCGGCCAGGCGCGCTTTGCGCGCCTCGTCCTGCACGACGATGATGCTGTACGCTTGCAGGTTGGAAGAAGTCGGTGCACTTCTCGCCGCCGTAAGAATCGCCTGCAGCGCCTCTTCCGGGATCGGCGTGTTCTGAAAACCCCTGACAGACTCATGGGAAGTCAGAACGTCCAGCGTCTCATTCATAATATGTGCCGGGAGATGAATGCCCTCCAGCTCCATCCGACTGCGAATCGCCTCATTCATACGTGTAAGATTCCGTTGTTCATAATTTTCAATTCATCGATGTGGACATCCGCTTTCGTTACCACACCATCAATATGAACGCCTGCCGAAATCGTGCCGCCGAACGTATTGTTGCTGCCGAAGGCGACGTGGATCGTGCCGTACACTTTCTCATCCTCCAGCACCACACCGGTAATTCTTGCTTTATCATTCGTTCCGATGCCGAATTCGCCCAGCTGGCGGCCGTCGCCATCGCCCAGCTTGCCCAGCAGCCAATCGGCAGCTTCGCCTTCCGCCTTGACGATCCGGCCTTGCTCGATAGTCAACAGAAGCGGCGAGCTCAATTTGCCATAACTCGCCAGCGATCCGTCGATCAAAACTTGCCCTTCGGCTGAGCCTTCAACCGGTGCAATGTAACCTTCCCCGGACGGCAGGTTGCCCGACTCTCCCGGATTCAAGTACACGCCGGTGCTGGGCACGCCATCTCTGCCCTCGATCGAGAACGTGAGTGTATATCCGCCCTTCTCGATGCGCACCTGCTTGCCCTGCGCCAAGATGCCGGTAACTCGCTCGGTCAGCGCCTTGACCTGCACATAGTCGGCGGCGATTGCCCCCTCAAGGAACATGTCTTCCGTAATCCCCGGCATGGTCGCCAGACGGGCGCCTGCGGCAGCTGCCGCTTTGCGCGCCTGCGTGTGCGTCAGTGAATGCTCGGTGATGCACAGCACAACCTGCGACGCAGCCATCGCTGCAGCAAGCGGTGCTGGCGGCTCCTGGCCGGAGCGCTCACGCTCTTGTATAACGGCGAGCATCGTTTCCGCGCCAAGGCTTTTGCCTGCTTCATATAAGGCTTCAGCCAATTCTTTCTTAACGTCATCCGTGACGATCAGGAACGTTTCGCCTGCTTTCAGGCCAAGACAGTTGTGCAGAACATTTTTACTGATATCAATAAGTTGTTGGTTCATTTCGATTCCGCTGCCTATTCGATTGAATGTGGCACTCCATTCCATGTAAGATTAAATCATTTCAGACACTAATTTGGCCATGAGCGCATTCGACAACACGACCGGCTTGCCGCTGATCTGCTGCACAAGTTCGCGCGCCTTCTCGGTGTAACCCATGCAATCCAGCAGGATCAAATCCGACTTCGCTTTCAACTCATTTGCCGCTCTATGGAAATTATCCTCATCGTTGTGATAAGGCGATGCAATGCCGAACACCGGATGAAGTCCCAGCGGAGCATATTTCGGCTGAAGATTGTCCGTCTGCTCCGGCAGCGGCACCATGACGCCCAACTGACGGCCGCCTGCCATCGCTTTAATCGCCGGTGGAATAATCAGGTCCGGTTCAATGAGGTGAGCCGTATTCGTCTTCAACCCCGGGAACACGCCCGTACACAGCAGCAAAATTTGCGTGATGCCTGTCTCCTCCAGCTCGTGAATTTTCCCCTGTAAGATGGGCTGGATTTTCTCGCGCGAGAAGACAACCGATTCACCGGTTGTCAGACGGGACGTCAGCACGTAATGCCCTGGCTCGGGAGCCAAATTTTGCTCGATATACGCCTTTGCAAATCCATCCAGCACGCCGACTTGAACCAATTCAGCGCGCCCCTCTAAGTAACGCTCGATGATCGGGGCGACATCCGTGCGGGGTGCCTGACCAATGGTAATCATTCCCAAACGTTGCATGAACCATTCCTCCGTTCACGTACGGAAAAGAAAACCCCGGCGCTTAATCGCGTGGGGTATTTTCTCCGCCGGTCTGTAAAATTTTCATCGAACCGTAAAGATCGGTGATAAGAGCAAATTCATCCTTATCGTAGAATTGCGTCGTGCCGCCAGTGAATTCTTTCGCCACTTCGACGGAGAAACGCACGGCCGTTGCAATATCAATCTCATGGCTAGCACCAGTTCCGCAACCAGGCACTGTCGACTGAGCGGTAATCGCTACGCCGACTACAGGCGCATCGGTAGCCACGCAAGGCTGCAGAATCGAGTTGATATGATATAAGTCATTGCCGTATGGCGTAATATCCTGTGTGGTGATCGGAAACGTAACCGCCAATTGACCGGTCGCCATCTCCATCAGACGCACCAAGTCCTCGCTGATGCGCAGGATGTAGCCTTCCTTCACCGTCGGTGAGATGGCGATCCCTTTATGGTTAATGACGCGATTGCCTTTGGTCGTATCGATGGACAGAATCGCTTCCATCTCGGCCGTCACTTCATGTTGATTCATCGTCAAAATATCGACCGGCGAATCCATGAAATCGACCGGTTCATGCGGGCGCGTCGGCGCATCCGGGCAAATGTGCGTGCTGACGATGACATCTCCCTTGAGGATGTCGCCTTTCACTTGCATGTCCGCCAACTTTAACGCAGATCCAACAGCAGCTACGGCGCCGTCGGCGTCGGATACAAGACCGATGCGGCTTGGGCGCGCACCGATACCGCCAAGGCGGCCGATGATGCCGAGAGTCGGCGCAGTGCCGCCCTTGCTTTTGCCTTCGCTGCCATGAATGACAATCTTGACGAAATCTGTGCTGCCCTTCTCACCTGTAACTTCATTCACAGTTATCGATACCGCAGGATAACCTGTGAATAGATTCTTGATTGCTTCTCCGTTGACAGTCGCACTATCCATTGCTTCCAGTACGGTCATGGTGTGTTTTAATGACATTTTTTTGTTCCTCCATCCAAATTGTCTAAGAGATAACCTCTCGCAATAGCTTTTAAGCCAAATAAGGAATAATCGACCGCTTCACGATCTCTTCAACCGGCTTTAGCAAATTCTTGTTGTACATCGTAGTGCTGAGCAATAACTGCTGCTTAGGAACCGTGATAACGGCGACTTGCTGCCCTTTTTCGATGGCTGCTGTCACGATCGGTTTCGCCGTTTTTGCATCCAGCGTCATAATCAGATCAGGGAACGTGGAGAGTCGCTCGCCATTCTTTTCCAACGTCATATATTCGTTCCAGAACGTCATCTCATACTTGCCGTCGATCCAAACGGTACCTACGTCGAACCCGCCGGTCGTCTTCAGCTCGAAGTCGGTAACGGTTCCCATCGTAACGACTTGGCCGCCAAGCTTGCTGACAACAGCCTCGATCGCCGCCTCGCCGCTTTGCGACAAGAGCGCCTCACCGACTTGAATCGCCTGTGAGATCGCGCCAGGCGCCCCGTTCATGCGGGCATAGCCCGCCGTTACCGGGTTCCTCGCCACAGCCACGAGGCCGCCCGCTTCGACGGACGCCTTGCGGATCATGGACGCAGAGCGCTCGAGAGAGCCGGATATGCTCATCTCGACATAATTGGCGTCCTTACCGCCTACACCGGCTTGATGGGAAACATACCCATCAAGCTCGGATAGATTCATAGAGCCCATGGCGCCGGTTGGATGGGCGCGTCCATTACAGGCAAAGTCCACCAATGGGATCCCGGTGATCGCCGACTGAAACCAGCCGTTGATCGTCGTGCCGGCGCCATTTTCATTCGTATGGAGAGCTTGAATCGGTCTGCCGATTTTTTGTGCGAGCATATCCAGCGCTTTGGCGTAGTGAATGGGCATAACGAACTGGTCTTTGGCCGCCGGCGCGCCAACCATGGACACGGTGACGAACAGATCGTCCTCGGCAAACTTGTCGATCGGAGTCAGCTCGATCTGACCGACTTCTAAGGCTAGGCGGCCGATCTTCAGCCCTTCCTCGATCCAGCCACCACCGCCGCCACCAAGCACGGCACCGCCGTAAACCGCGTATTCAACCATTTTTGCATCGATCTTGATGTTTCCCAAAGCGTTCTGCCTCACTTTCTGAATTTAAATACGGAGTTGAAGAAGCTGTACAAGGCGTCGCCGGCGATAAAACCTGCAGCCAGGATACTCATTGGTGTCTCCGCTTCTTTCTTCCAAATGCGTGTCACGATAATCCGGATCACGATACCTGCGAGCACCGCCCAACATGCATTAGGCGTAAGAATGAGCAGACCTGTGGCAAACAAGACGCCGATCTGGCGGCTCGGTCCGCCAACCAATTGAAGGATGGCGCCTGGAATCGCCCAAAGCAGCAGCTGCTTAGCAATTTCCGGAGATGCACCGGCTTTAATTGTAGATACATACACTTTATCGATGGGTGGTACAAGGTTTTGCGCGAAATAAGTTTTGTAAGTCACAATAACCGTCAACAATGCCACGCCAAAAGCGATCATGCCTGTAATGTACTGCTGTTTTCTGCCGGCCAGCTCATATTCAGGGTCTGCACCGTCACCACGCAATATATGTCCTGTCTTAAGGTCGTAACCCATGTCCGCGAAAGCAGGACCGGTCGAGGCGCTGAACCCTGCCAGTAGGGCTAGAGCCACCGGTGGGAAACCGATCAGCATGCCGAACAATAACGTAATGAAGGCTACGGCAAAAGCCGGGAACCAGCCGGAGTGCATCGCTGCAATGCCGACGATCAACTCGTGAACGAACGCTGCAAATGCGGCGAAGAAAAGGAATCCGATGAGCATGCCGAGCGACATCTTCGTTAACAAGCCACCGATAATCGCAATAATCAGCGCGATAATCAAGTACGCCACGAAGCCGAAGCCGAGTGCTCGTTTCGCTTCTTTGATCGGGCGTGTCAGCACAGCGCCGCCGTCGGAAGTTGCCGCCATTTCTTGAGCGGCCTTTTTATCCGCAGCTTTGTTCTGTCTGCTGAAGATCAGAATTGTCACCTGGACCAAAGCAACGATTCCGGCGCCAATCATTGTGCCGTGCGCGATATACAAGCTGTTAACATCGAAATGAAACCACGGAACCGAATATTGGCGAAGCATAAGACCAAGGCCGAACATAGTCAGCGCCCAGATATTGCCGATGAACGCTACACCGAATGCTGACATCGAGATGTGAAACCACGAACCGATCAAGCCGATTGCCGTACCGATCCCCAGCAGCCCGGCGCGCTTGCCACCTTTATCGCCTGCTAGAATCGATTCGGCCGTCGCAACCCCTGGCGCCCATGTGCCGGAAGCCGGGAACAGCTTGGAATCGAATATTTTGTACAAAATACCGGCGTCCACGAACATCGCTAGTGCAGACCCGATCAGCATCGGCACGATTAGCTCGGGAGTCCCCATTGCAAATGGGATCCCGATCGGAATCAGCAGGCTGTTCGCTGCCCCGAACGTAGACGAGGAGATCGACGTTTGCACAAGGTTTTGCCGGTGGACGGATTTATACTTCTTGAAAATCGTGATCGGTATGCGCGCAATCAGCATAGCCACAAGCGCCCCGATAATCGCCGTATTCGGCGTCACGCCGAGCGTTGTAACGATTTGCATACCGATGATAGCGCCGATCACGGCGGTAACGATGTTGAGTATTAAAGCGAATGGTTCAAAAATACTGGGGTGTTTCTTCTCATTTCCCGCTTGCTCCGTTTGATGATTTTTCACTGACAATCCCCCGTCTCATCTTTTTAATAGTCATCTCTCTAAAAAAACTTTTTTGCCATGTTCCAAACATCACGCCAATAAATACAAGTACCGCTCCGGCCATTTTACCTGTAGAAATCACATGATGGAAAACGATGAGATCAAGAAGCATTGTCATCAGCGGCTGCAAATTCAGCAATATTGCCGCTTTCGAGGCTCCGATCGTCTGCATCCCTTTATTCCACCAGACATTGGTTAACCCTTGTGCGATCAGAATCGAACCGAAGGCGAGCCCCCAAATCCAAAGCGAATGATGCCATTCTATTCTTGAAAATGTGAAAACAAATGGATCAAACAGCAGACTGCTAAGTGTGAAACAGTATACCGTTACGATGAACGGTGACAAGCTGTTCGATAGGATCCGCACGAAAATCAAATTGCATGAAAAGGTAAACGTCCCGCCCAGCATCAGTAAATCACCTGTATGCATGTGGAGACCGGTCAGCCCCAGCGCCATAGATAACCCGGCGGTTGCCACCAGACAGCCCGCAATCATTCGCCAAGTAATCCTCTCCTTGAGGAACAAGGCGGCAAGCCCGGCAGTGATTAGTGGTGAAAGCGTGAAAATCAATGAAGCATTGGTTGCCGTCGTCCGTTGCAAGCCTTGGTAGAGGAAAATCTGGTTGGCGATAAGTCCGACGGTGGCCGACAAAAGCAGGAACAGGAATTGTTTCCGATTGATCGGAACTACGCTTTTGGTCACATAAGCCCAAACCAGAAAGACGATTCCAATCACGGTCAGACTTAGTGCCGACAGGAAGTATGGTGAAAATTCTTGCAGTAAAATTTGCCGAGAAATGTAATTCAATGACCAGAAGAAGACGCAAAGAATAAGGAGTACGTAAGATTTCAGCGATGAGTATGGCTTCGTGTCAGCCAACGGTCTGCTCACTGTGCAGCTGCTTGTAGAAGGTGGAGGCAAATAAGCCCTCCGCTTCAACCGCATCGATCACCAGCACGTTCAGTTCCTTCCGGAGAACGTCAGCCAGACCGATCGTGGAGAAACCTGTGCAGGCGAACACGATCACTTCCGTCCCCTGCTCCATCAAACTGCGCGCTGCTTCAATCGCCTTGTCGCGTCCCGCCGTGGTCATCAGATCGGTCGTATTGGTCACGCCTTCCGGGCGGATGGACGCCACCAGCAGATCGCCCAGCAGCTGCTTCATCACGATCGGCACGTCGTCCGTAATCCCCATGACGCCGACTTTCTTCCCGATCGATAGCGCCATGTGCGCTGCGGAGCTTCCGGCACCGATAACCGGAATGGCCACGTTGTCACGCAGCTGCCGGATGGCTGGATCTGCCGCACAGCTGATAATAAGCAGCTTGCATCCTTCGGCTTCCAAGGCTTGTCCGAGAGCCACAATTTTGGGAATGGCGCGCTCTTCCGTTTCGTCGCTAAAGATGCCAAGCGGTTGATCCGGGATGCACCTGCTGATGACAGGCACGCCGTAGAGACTAGTGATCATGTTGCCGTGCTGCACGAGCACTTCTTCGTTGGTCGTCGTCAGAACACGAATGAGACCGATCATAGTACTTCATTCCTTCCCTGTAGGTGAATTTGTTACGAAATTATTAATTAATAGTGTAATCTGTATTAATTGTGACAACAATGTGTCGAATCACCAAAATGAACAAAAGCTTATTGTGCTGAGAGCACAATAAGCCTTTTGTTCATTCCGTTTTATTTAGAAGGTAGAATGCTGTGCACAAGTAATAAACAAACCGGTTCAACGGGTTATCCAAATCGAGATTTGCAATCTCTTTGATCCGATCTATCCTATATTTTACAGAATTTCTGTGAACATACATACGATTTGCAGTTTCGATCAGACTGCCGCCGGTGGCTAAATAATAATAAAGCGTTGTCACCAGATCGGAGCCGTTCTCTTTGTCATAAAGTGACAATTTGCCAATTTTCTTATCAATCAGCGGATGGAAGTTCACGTAGTCAGAAGCTTCTAGGAGAAGATGGAACATTTCCACATCTTCAAAGGTGAACATCTGCCGGTTCTTATCCAGGCGAGATCCGAGGGCGATCGCTTTCTTCGCTTCCTTGTAGCTGCGATTGATGTCCAGCAGCGGCTGCTTACCGCCGAAACCGCAGCGGATCTTGCCATCCTGCTCGAAAAATGGCCTCAGCAGATCGCTCCATTCTTTGCAGTTCTCCATGTCGTTGACCTGTTTTTTCAAAGGTGCGTCCGGGGCTGAGGCAAGGAGTAGCAACAGCCGATTCGCCTGCTGCTGGAAGTGGGCGCGGACTTTGCGTTTCGCAGATTGTTGATTGACGAGCTCGATCACTTGCACAAACAACGGAGTCGAATCGCTCGGCACAGCCGCGTCCCCTTCGATCAAGCACACTTCCCACAGCCATTCCGGCTGTAAGCCAAGCTGTTTGCCTTTATTCTCTACTTCCTGGGTCGAGAGCGGCAAGCCCATTAGCAGTTCCTCGAACAACGTCCCTCGCAGCCTCTGTTCCGTGTCGTAGGCCGTTTTTCTGCGCATAAACTCCAAAGCGAATACAAGGCGGGCTTGTTCGATGCAGACAAACTCCAGCTCATCGAACTGCTGCTTGCCGACAACAAGGCGCCCGACAAATTGATTATCCACGGTAACGTCCCATTGCCTGGTTATCGAAGATGGCTCGTAAGACGCGGTTGCAGGCGAGGAAACAAGCAGCTCGCCGTTATTTCCGAGCACCCAGATCGGGCATTTGACCAGCTTCGCCACGTTATCCGCAACGACCTGAATGCCGCTATTATTCAACACCAGATTAGTAAGCGTCTTATATACCTCTTCCGACCTGCGCAGCAGCGCAGCCTGCTTGTCCAATATCTGCTCCATCACCGTGTAGGTGATGTCTATATAGGGAACCCCGTTCGGTATCTGGATAATCGGGAGATGATACCTGTTGCTCAAATCAATCGCTGCCTGCGGAATGCCGTTCATGAAACGCTCCGGCTTAATCCCAAGCGCAGCGGCTTCCGTTTGCGCGAGCTGTTCCACCAGATTCAGCAACAGCGCGGGATCGTGCCGGATGGAATAGCCGGTCGTCAGGATGAGTTCGCCTTCGCGCAGCCAGCCCTTCACATCCGGTACCTCCATAATATCAATGTAGCGGACGATGCGTTGGAGTCCCTGTTCACCGCTCACCAGCTTGGCATTCTTCAGAATGGGCAACTTCAGCAAATCCTCAACAGTAAGCCCTTTGAATTTCATGTCTATCACCTGCTTTGCCTGAGTGGTATCAACTATTGTAACATAGGGGGCTTTTGTTTTGTTAGGGATTAGGCATTTGCACACTTGAACTGCGTTTGATCTAAGAGATCTCCCATACCACGTATGAGTCTTTTTTTGTCTATACGAAAAAGCCCGCCCCTGGCTTGCCAAGAGCGGACTTCCTTTCGCAGCTATATTCAAACGTAAAATCATGCGCTTTGCAGCGGCACCGTCATGAAACGCTCCCCTTTTTGATAGCACCAGGTGCTAATGAGTGTAAGCACGCCCATGGTGATGAATAAAGGCAGAATCCCGACATGCGTCAGCATCGGCAGTCCGATCGACGGGCCGAGGAAGCGCCCCAAGTCGCGGAAGTTTTGCGCGCCGAAGTAAGCGCCCTTCAAGTGGCTCGGGGCGATGCGATCGGTCAGCGTGTTGCCCGCCGGGAAGCAAAGCACCTCGCCGATGGAGAACACGACCATGGCGCCGATCATCGTCCACGACGTGTGCGATACCGCAAAGCCGACGCCGCCCAGCGCATACAGCCAGTTGCCCACTTTGACCGAAGCTAGGGGAGAGCGCTTCTCCATGTACAGGCTGATCGGATACTGGCAGCATACGACCGTGATCGCATTCGTCGTCATCAGCATCGCATAGAGCCACACGCCATTGTGAAAATGATTCTCCACATACGGCGAAATTGTCGTCAATTGGGTGTAGGTAAACTGCATAATAATGCCGCCCAGCAGAAACAGTCCCAATGCGCGATCGCGCGTAACGACCTTCCAAGCGTCCCCGATTTTGGCGTTTCCGCTTTGCTTTTCAGAGGCAGCATGGCTGACCCCGTATTTTTTCAATAAGATAAAAAGAAAACTGCCGTACAGCAAGTAAAAAGCTCCGGTAACGATAAAAGCAATGGCTCCGCCGACGAACCCGCCGGCCGCCCCCAGAACCGGGCCGATCGCGAAACCGGCATTATTGGCAATATACCGAATCGAATAGGCGCGATATCGCTTCTCAGGCTCCGTCAAGTCGCTGATCATCGCAACGGACACCGGTTCGAAGCACGATCGGCATAGGCCATGCAGCAAGTTAAGCGCGACGAACAACCAGGCATAGATGTTGATGGCAAAGCCAAAAAATACAATCGACCATACAAAAAGCGCGAATAACATAACCCGCGTGCGCCCCCACCGGTCGGACAACGCCCCGCCGAAGAAGCCGAATACCATGCTGGACAACGAAGCCGAGCCGACGCTCAGCCCGATGGCTGTCGCGCTCATGGCTGAGTGCTGAGTCAAATAAATGGCCAGAAACGGCACCGTCATCGAAGTTGCAATGCGAGACAAGGCGGTTCCGATAAACAATTGCATGACAATCGGATGAAATCCGAGATGCCACGAGGCCTTGTCGGATGGCTTCGTATTTGCGACTGAATCATGTAATTCCACAGGATTGTTGCTCATGATAGTCTCCTTTGCAGCGATAAAAAATTGAAAATTGTATCCGGTCTGCACAATAGTGTAAATTATGCTCCTTCTTTTATGAATTGTAAATATGATTGTGCTTGAAGTTTAGTTATTGACCAATCAATAACATGGTGCTAAGATCAGTTTAGTGATTGATCAATAACTAAGTTAAAGGAATGATACCCATGAAAAAAGCCATTGTTATTGGAGCAACAGGCGGCACAGGAGCGGCGGTCACCGCAGAACTGGTCAAACGAGGAATTCCCGCCATAGCCTTTGGACGCTCGCGGCAAAAATTGGAGCAGCTCGCTGCACAGCTTGGCCAACCTAAGCATTTGACGCTTGCCGTAGGCGATGCCATGCGCCCTGAAGACATTGCGGCTCAGGCAGGTGACGCAGATGTCATGTTTCACTGTGCGAATGTCCCCTACCATGAGATGGTGAACAAACTTATTCCGCTGGGCGAATCGGTGATGGAAGCAGCCGAACGGCTGGCGGTAAAAGTTGTCGCCATAGACGGCATTTATCCGTATGGGCGCAGGCAGATGCAGCTTGTCACAGAAGACCACCCCAAACAGCCGCATACGATAAAAGGCAGAGTGCGCTTGGACTTTGAGCGGATGTTATTCAGCAAGCGATGGACCAAAGCCGAAGTGATGATTGCCCGCCTGCCCGATTATTATGGGCCTACAGCCAATGAAGCCTCGTATTTAGGTTCGACACTGGAAGCGATAGCGGCTGGCAAACTGGCATTTTTCATCGGCAACATGCATATGCCTCGTGAATACGTTTATTTACCGGACGCGGCTGCGATGGTTGTGGAACTGGCAGGCCAAGACTCCGCCTATGGGCAGAACTGGAATATACCAGGTGCCGGGGTCATTTCGGGGCGGGAGATCGCGCGGATTGCACAACAGGCCAGCGGCCAAGTGAAACCCGTCATTCCGTTAAAAAAATTAGGCTTATCGCTACTCGGCATGGGCATGCCCGTCATGAAAGAAATCGTCGAGATGCTTTATTTAACCGAAGAGCCTTTGACGCTAAGCAGGGACAAATATGAACAGTTCATCGGACCGATCACCGCGACGCCGTTCGAGGAAGGCATTGCCGCGACGGTGTTGGCTTTGAAGGCGAAGAACCTGCCTCAGCAACTGTAATTGATCAATCAATATTACTATCGATTGCATTGTTTATTTAGCGGCAGTATACTAAAATTAATTATTGATCAATCACTATCCATAGGAGGAGACAAGGTTGGCTAAAACGGATGCACCCTCCATTAATCGCAAATTAGAAATCATCTCTGCGGCCATCGAAGTCTTCGCAGAAGTCGGGTACTATCGGGCTACGACGGCGCAAGTAGCAGAACGCGCGAAAATCTCGCAGCCTTACATTTTTCGCTTCTTCGCAACTAAGGAAAGTCTGCTGCTGACTGCACTGGAAGTTTCTTGGTCGCGGGTCATCGAATCCTTCCGCAAGGTGCTCGAGACGACTTCGCCGGAATTGCTGGAGAACAAGCTGATTCAAGAGTACGAGCATATTCAGGCGCTGCACTTGAATGAAATTCTGCTGCAAATGCAGGCGCAGACCATGCGCGAAGAGTCGATTCAGGAGACGATGCGCGGCGGATTCAAGGAAGTCCGCGATATGGTGCTGAAGGCGTTCGAGGAAGCTCGCCTTGAGAAGCCCGAAGAGCGGACCTTGCTGTTTCTCGCTCGCGGCATGCTGTGCAACGTTGCCGTTGCGCTTCATATGCCTGAATTGATGAAAGGCTGAGCATACTGTTCTTTCTGGATGGAACCTCCAAAGTTGGGCATGCTATGAACTAGCTGTTACTCACCCGGTTGTGCGAGCCAGACTCCACGGGATACCGGCTAAACTTTAGGAGGTTTTCTTTCATATGGCTGTTTCATTACGAGCGGAAGTCCGCAAACAAGCAACGAAAGCAGAAATCAAACAACTGCGCGCCGAAGGGAACGTTCCCGCTGTCGTGTATGGCAAGAAAACGGCGGCTACGATTCTTACCGTTAATTTGAAAGATTTGCAAGCCGTTCTGCGGCAAAATCCTCATGCCATTATTGATTTGGCGATCTCCGGCGCAAGCAACCAGCCGGTCATGATTACAGAAATTCAGCGCAATCCTCTGAACCGCCGGGAGCTGTACCATATCGACTTCCATCAAATTAATATGGATGAGCCGATTAAAACGGTCGTTGCGCTGGATTTTACCGGCGATGCGGTTGGTGCGCGCGAAGGCGGCATCATGCAGATTCTGATGCATGACATTGAGATTCGCTGCATGCCTAGTCAAGTTCCCGCTTCCATTCAAGTGGATGTATCGAACCTGGGTCTCGGGGACAACTTGCATGCCAGCCAAATCACAATGCCAGCCGGCATTGAATTGAAATCCGACCCGAATGATATACTCGTGACGATTCTCGTGCCTCAGAAAGAAACGAAAGCAGAAGAGACAGAGGAACCCGCTGCTGCTGAAGCGGAGATGGCTGCTGAAGCGGTTCCAGCTGGTTAACCAGGCTAAGCCGGTCTATGGCAAAGAGGCCCTGCGCAAGCGCAGCGGCTTCTTTTTGTGAGCCTAGATTTCTTTTTCCATAATAAAATCATCCATGACATAACCGTTGCCAATATCCGCAACTTGTTCGCGGATGGTCTTGAAACCCTTTTTCTCATATACGGCGATGCTGGATTCATTATGGCGATTCACCGTGAGCCAAATATGACTTAAGTGCTGCTCTTGGCCTAACTGCTCTAGAAATGTCATGGCCTGGCTGGCAAAGCCGCGTCCCCGGTGCTCCTTGGCAATATAAAACTTGCTCAGGAACAGTTTCCCCGCTTCCGGCTTGACCGACATATATCCAACTTCCGAGCCGTCATGCCGGATCAAATAATATTGGTAGCCCTGATGACGGATCTGATCGGTAATCGCCGAAATCGATTGGAACTTGCCAATCATGTAATCAATCTGCTCGATCGTAATTAAGGTTACATAATATTCCCGCCAGATGTCGGCTGCCAACCGGGCAACTTCCGCGATTTCTTCCTCTTTGTTCACTTGTACAAACATAAGCTGCATCCCGTATTCCGCCTTTCCTGAATTCTTCTAACAGAATAGCATACATTTTTGCAGGAAAAAAAGAAGATGCTCCAAGCCAACGGTATGGAGACACCTTCTTTAACCTATGATTTCCGATAAATGCTCGGAATACGGCCGTAACCGCTTCTGCACGGGTCGTTTGCCCTTGCGGCATAAAAAAATTAAACGAAAGATCGTTTATTTTAAATTTATTAATAATGCCATTAGCTTCTAATGGCATCCCAGCTTAATTGAACGTAAAGCTTAAATTCTTCATCTATTTCGGTCAATTGGTTATTATGATACGCTTTGGCAAGCTGCACCAAAGGCTGATAACAGTACGACAGCAACAGATCCGCTTTCATCGGCTTTAACTTGCCGTTCCGTATTTCCTTTTCAAAGTACTGAAACAAAGGCTCGAACATCGGCGTCGTTTCCTCATCTAAACAGAGCTTGTTCATCAAAGGCGACGTCGAGAATTGCTCCAGAAAAAGAAACCAATCTTTGTTCTGAATCATGAACGCCAGCGAATTTTTCATAAACATGTGACAAAGTTCTTGGGCATCCATATCTTCATGAACATTCATCACCATGCTTCTGCTCAGCTTTTCTTTCACACTTAAATAAAGCTTGAGTAACAAATCCTCTTTGCTCTCATAATAAACGTAGATCGTTGATGATGAAAGGCCGGCTCGTTTCGCGATCTTGGACATCGAAATATCCACGAATCCAATCTCATTAATGAGTTGGATGGTAGAATCGAAGATCGCTTGATTTTTATTTTCATCTTTTCGTCTCATGCGCTTATGTTAAACGATCATTCGATTAAAATCAAGACGTGATTAAAAATTCTCAAATCCGAGGTAACGTTCATTCATCACATACTCGTACCCTTTAACTTTATTTGATTCATTAAGATGCGGTTCACTTGCTCCGCGCTCAGCAGCATCAAGATCAGGAAGCCAAGCAGAACATAGGTGAACAAGGACATGCTCGTCTGCGTAGCGATGAATCCGAACAAGGGCGGAAGAAAAGTGCTGCCCGTATAGGCAGTCGCCATCTGATACCCCATAAGCTTGGCCGAGTTATCCTTGCCAAACCGCGCCGGCGTTTCATGAAGCAGTCCTGGATAGATCGGAGCAAGCCCGAAGCCAATCAAGATGAGCCCCACTAATGAACATGTACTTGGCAATGGGAGCAATAGGATCACACTGCCGGCAATGGCAATCAGCTGACCGCAGCGGATTAAGACACGATTATGAACTTTCAATGTAATAAAGCCGGTTACGAACCTTCCAAATGTAATGCCCGCATAGTACAAAGAAATCCATAAAGCAGCCGTTTCAGCTGAAATATCCCGTGCCCCTACAAGGTAGCTGGCCCCCCAGAGCCCTACCGTACTTTCAACCCCGCAATACAGCAAAAAGGCTGTGAGCGTATATTTTACACCTGCGAGACGTAAAATATTCGTTTTGGCAGCAGTCCCCTCAGACGAATGGAGCTTAGCATCATTGGGATCAGCCAACACCCCTTCTGCTGCAAGACCCTCATGACGACCAGCGACACGCTTCCAAAGCGGCAGCGAAACCAATAAAATAAGTACAAGGGCAAATTGTATCACGCAAACAGCTGTATAACCGCTCCTCCACGAGTTGTGGCCGGCCAGATAAGTGGACATAATAATCGGTCCCATCGTTGCCCCCACGCCCCAGAAGCAGTGTAACCAGTTCATGTGATGAGCCTCATAATGTTCCGCGACAAAATGGTTCAGCGCCGCATCCACAGAACCTGCGCCCAGCCCGAGAGGAATCGCCAGCACGATAAGCCAGATCAGTGAAGGTGCCAAAGAAAAGCCCAGCAGTGCTCCAGCCGTGAGGCAGCAGCTGATGAGCGTAACTTTGCCTGTTCCCAATCGCTGCACAATGCTCCCGCTAGCCAAGCTGGACACAATGGTTCCTCCGGCCACAACCATCGACAATAGCCCGGCGGCGCCGACGGAAGTGCCTAAGTCAGGCCACATGACAGGCCAGGCCGAACCGAGCAAAGAATCAGGTAATCCCAAGCTGATGAAGGCCAAATAAATAATTATTAAGAACCACGTTGCCATCGTAGATCCCCTTTCTACTTAATCTCCGACTATCTCCGTTTTTCCACCAATTGCAGGGAATAGGACAAGCTCTCCAACGTCATCGTAATTAATCCGAACATATAATCCTCATCCGGATCCTCAAGTACCATCAGTTGCAGCATATGCATCTCCGGAATGAAATCCAGGCATGCCTGACGGATCTGCTCTACATCTGCCGGCTGCACGAGGCTTCCCGTCAACGCAATCGTGGCCGGATTCATGACGGCAATCAGCGAGGACACCGCATGAGCCGCCAACACGTGAAACGTCTGCCGATCATGCAGCTGCCTCAGCTGTTCCTCACGGGACATGTCATACGGCAGGAAGGCGATCTCCCCGGCAAACCGGGTACTCCCCCGGTGGATGCGCCCATCGACCATGATACCTGCACCCGGCAAGCTGCCCTCAATAAAGGTCGCAACGGCAACAGGCTGGTCTTCTGCATAGTCCTGCTTCTGGTAGAAACCGTAGACCGTCATGTTCATGTCATTTTCCAAAATGACTTCAATCCCGTATTTCTCACGTATGTAAGCTTCCAGCTCCACGTTAAGGAGCTCCGGTATATCCCCGACATTAATGACCCCGTGATTGACGGCCCCCGGCACGCCGATGCCAATCGCCCGAATCTGCGGATATTGCGAGATGAGCCTGCCGATGATCCGATCGATAGCATCCGTATCCATGATCGCGCTTTCCTCGCATCCTCGCTCCACAGCCTCTCCAGCCAGATTGGCTACCAAGTATTCCAAAGCGTGTACTTTCACGCCAGCTCTAATCATCATGCAACCAATATACGAAAAGTTCATGTTATATTGATACACTTTGGCCGGCCTGCCGCCATTGGATTCCTCCACATTCATCTCCAGCAGCTCCCCGCTGGCTAACAAATCATTGAGAATGCTGCCGCATGTCGCGATACTTAGGCCTGTGGTCTGCGCCACAGAAGACTTCGTCGCTTGATTCATCGTTTTGAGCGTCTGCCGAACCAATTCCTCGTTCATTTTCTTGACGCGAATCGTATTGTTGATAATGGGGGTCATCATGCCGTTCACACCTTCACGCAACTTTTGCTAATACTTTTAATAAGTATTATGATATATGTTTTCGCTTTATGTGTCTAACGTTTTCTGAAGTACAAAGAAGCAGCTGCCTCAGCAGCTGCTCCTCCACATGGTTATCTCATCGTTACATCATTGATTTCAACATAACCCGATGGGCTAATCCAGACACCGTCCACATTTTTGGCGACTGCAATCAGGTTCTCATAGCTGCGGTAAGGCAAAATCGGTAATTCATTCATCTCGATCTCTTGCGCTTTCTCGTAAATTTGCTTCCGCTTCTGCGCATCCGGCTCTTTCCGTCCGTCCTCGAGCAGCTTATCCACTTCTTTGTTATCGTAGAACGAGTGGTTGCCGGGAAGTCCTTTGGAGCTGCTGTGGAACAAGTTGTACTGGTTGTAGTCAGCATCGCCGGTCGCATTGCCCCATCCGCTCAGGAACATTTCTGTTTGGCCTTTGGAAGCCGCATCAATGTACGCGCCAAACTCCATCACTTTCACTTGCAGGTCGATGCCTATTCCTTTCAGCTGCGATTGAAGTACTTCTGCCGTATTGCTGCGGGCTTTATTATCGTTCAAGAACACGGTTGCTTTGAACCCGTTCGGATACCCGGCTTCAGCAAGCAATTGCTTCGCTTTGTTCAAATCGTAGTTGTAGCCCTTAATGTTCGAGCTGAAGCCGATGACTTTCGGGCCTAACGACGAATTGCTGACTTTGCCTACGCCGTTGTAGACGCCTTTCACAATCGCTTCCCGATCGATCGCATAAGCGATCGCTTGACGCACGCGCACATCATCGAAAGGTTTCTTCGTCACGTTAAAGCCAATGTGGTCGGTTGCGAAAGCATCGAAGCGTCCCAGCGTCATCGTCGAAGACGATTTCACCCGGTCAATTTCCGTGACCGGAAGCTGTTCCGCCACCTGCGCCTCACCCGTTTCCACCATCGCTACGCGCGTTGTATCTTCCGGCACGGTTTTGAACACAACCTTATCAATTTTCGGCTTGTCGCCCCAATAATTGTTATTTTTCACCAGCACGACATCTTGACCCGGCGTCCAGGACTCGAAGGCGAACGGACCGGTTCCGACCGGATGCTTCGTCAAATCTTTGCCGTATTGCTCGATCGCTTTCGGGCTGATAATCACGCCTTCGGCGGCAGCCAGAATAGACAGAAGCGGCGCATACGGGTAATCAAGGATGAATTGAACCGTGTTATCGTCCACGATCTTCACTTCTTTGATCATCGAGAACATGCTGTACTTCGGTGTCGGCTGATTTTTGTCGAGCACACGGGCAAATGTCTTCTGCACCGCTGCGGCGTTGAACGGCGTGCCGTCTTGGAACGTGACGCCTTGGCGCAGCTTGAACTCCCAAGTCGTATCGTTTACTTGCTTCCATTCCGATGCCAGCAGCGGTTTGTACTCGCTGTTCTTGTCCATCAGGACAAGCCCTTCATAAATCTTATGCTGTGTAATGGCCATGGAGTTAATCTGTGTGCTGTATTGCGGGTCGAGATTGTTCGCATCACTCAGACGGGCAATGACTAAAGTGCCGCCAGTCTTCGGCTCAGCTGTAGAACCCGCGTTGCCGGTGTCCGCAGCGTTATTGCCTGATGAGCAACCGGTCACGGCAAGCGTACAAGCGATAACGAGTCCGATCCATTGCTTTTTCATTGAAACTCCCCTTTTTTCACCAAAGATATGTAGCAAGTGCTTATTTAAGATAATACAAAAATTTCAGAATATTTAATTTAAGTATCTTTACATAAATTTAAAGAATCTTTACCTCATTCGTATACAACGTTTAAAAATGTACCCTTTACAGCGAGCCGGATACAACGCTGCCGCAATAGAGAACCGCCTGACGCCTCGCTCTGCGCGCTACCGCTTCCGCTGAACAGCTGGCCGCAACCAGCACGGCGCTGGCTTCATCCCCGACTTGCGGCCAGATGCGATTGCCGGCTTGATCTAACGGCGTCTTGCCGCCGGTAATGAAGCCCAGCGCCTCGGCCAGCGATCGCTCGTCGCTCCAGCGGAATCGTTCCGCCAGCCGGCCGGCGCGCTCCAGACTGTCGCCTCGGCCGAACGGCGACCAATGATCCGTAATGCTATCGTCACCCAGCGAGACTTGCACCCCTTTGTTCTTCAGCAGCGGGAACGGGATCGTCGCGCGGTTAATCGGCACGGTCGAGGTGATATCCATGCCGAGCGCCTTGAACCGGTCAGCCAGCTCGCTCTGTTCCTCGGCCGATACGTCAGCGAAGGCCAGGGCATGGCTGATCGTCACGCGTCCATGCCACCCCGCCTCCTCGGTGAGGTCGGCGAGCTTCTTGAACGTGTACGCGCCCAAATGCCCCGGGTCGTGAATATGCACGTCGATATCGGCATTCTCTTCGACTGCAAGCTCCATTATCATGTCCAGCGACTTCTCGATATTGTGATCGACGGTCGCCGGGTCTACACCGCCAACGTGGGTGGCACCCATACGCAGCGCTTCTCGGACCAATCCGACAACGTTGCTGCGCAAAAGTCCGTGCTGCGGGAAGGCGACAATTTCGTGCTTCAGCTTGCCGGAATAAGTCTCCAGCGCTCGCAGCGTTCCCTCCAAGTTTTTCAGCCCGATCTGCGGGTCGATGTTGCAATGCGTACGAATCTGGGTCGTGCCGTGCTGCTGCAGCAGGGCAATCATTTTTTCCGCCCGCTCTTTCACATGCGGCAGCTGAAGTGGCAGCAGCTCGACCTCCTCATTAATGCGGGTAAACAAATTGACAAACTTGGAACAAGCCTTCCAAGGTCCGCCATAATAGGTTTTATCAATATGAATATGCATATCGCGAAAAGCAGGCAGCAGCAGCGCCTCCTTTGCATCCTTTTGCTCCACCTCGCTCCCCGACCACAGGGACGACAGCGGCTCGTTAGCCGGTACGATCTGCATAATTTTTCCATCTTCAATCCTTAAATGACTCAGCTCCGTCTCCGTCGCAGCAATACGGCCCTCCTCATAGCGGTAACCGCTCTCCAAACGAACATTCGTTAACCAATAAGTCGATGCCATAGATCGGATTCCCCTTTCTTTTTCTAATCCAGGCTGTCTGGATCGTAACGTTTTTCATCGATGTAGGCACGGGCGTGTCCCCAAAAATATTTGGTCGGCTGCATATATGTCTCCAGACCGGCTCGTTCAATCGTGCGCTTCGCTTCGTCATTCGCTTCGTCCAACGCTGTATATTCATCTACCGTCAGCACCTTGCGATCCTGCATCAGCAGCTCCCCGTCAACGATGACATTGTCCACATCGCTGCCTACCGCTTGATGCACGAGGCGATGGACGTACATGTAAGCAGGCGTCAAATGGGGCTGGCGCATGTTGACGGTAATCATATCCGCCTTTTTGCCAGCTTCCAATGAGCCCAGCTCATCCTCCCAGCCGAGGCAGCGAGCGGCGTCAATCGTGACCATCTCCAGCAGCTTGCCCGGCGGCAAATAATAGTAGTCTTTCAGCGCAGCTTGATGAATCATTTGCGTCTTGCGCATCGCCTGGAACATATCGAAGCTGGCTGCCGGCGCGGTTCCGTCCGTCGTAATCGCCACGTTGGCACCCAGCTCGATCAGTTCCGTGATCGGTGTCCGGGCATTCACTTGTCCGAAGCCTGGCGCAGAACTGACATGCGTCCCCGTCTCCGCCAATATGCGCGCTTCATCAAAGGAAATGCCCCGGCAGTGCTGCAGATGGACATCAGGTCCGAGCAGCGCATGGTCTTTATCCTGAATCGCCAAATGAATCATCCCCCCGAAAGCATCGGAGTGAATGCGCGTCTTATATTTTCTCGCGATTTCACGGATTCGTTTCGCTTGGTAGCGGTCAAATTCCGTCAAGCCATAGAGCTGGTCCGCCGGTGTCGGATGTGAAGGATTGACCGAGGTCACGATGACGAACGGCGTAATGAACGCGCGAATCCGATCGTTATGCGCATGATTCAGCGCTTCAATAACCGCCTCAGCGCCCATCAGCACCTCGTCGTACGTCACTTCCTTCGTGATGCGCTTGCCATCCACCCAACGGCTGAACGGGTGCGGCCACGGCGGATTGCATGGCCCTGTACAAACGATTTCACGAATACCCACTTCCGCGTAGGCTTTGGCATGGTTGAGCGCGAAGATCGGATCATCCGAACGCGGCATCGAACCAAGCACGCATGCTCCGGTCGTGATACCGGCTTTCAACCGCTCCAGCGCGTTCAACTTGCCCTCGTAATACCAGAAATCATCGGTCACAAAATGCTTATAAGTCCGTGTCATGATCGGCATCCAAAATCCGATGTTATCCATCGCGATCGTCTTGAACATCGAATGACCGCCATGACCGTGCACGTCAATTAATCCCGGTAGCACGACATGGTGGCGGCAATCCATCGTTTGCTTCGCTTCATACTTCACTTCCAGCTCCGCTGATGCGCCGACCTCAAGAATGCGCCCTTTATGTACCGCAACGGCGCCATCCTCAAGAATACGCCGCTGCTGATCCATCGTAATGACGACACCATTGACTAGCAATAAGTCGATCATGCGTTCAAACCTCCCGCAACGAGCGTACCTTTGTAGAACACAGCCTTGCGTTCGCCTCTTCTGGCAACGGCTTCAGCTGAACAGCTGGCCTCGACCAGCACCATATTCGCAGCGTCTCCCGCCTTCGGCCAGACGCGCTCGCCCTGGGCATTCAACGTCGTCTTGCCGCCGGTAATCAGCGCGAGCGATTGCGACAAGCTGTATTCGTCGATCCAGCGGGATCGTTCGGCCAACCGGCCAAGCCGTTCCAATATATCCCCATTGCCGAACGGCTGCCAGGTGTCATAGATGTTGTCGCAGCCGAGTGCGACATGGACGCCCTTCTCCAGTAGCAGCGGAATCGGCGGAATGGTCCGGCTGTGCGGAACGCTGGAAATAATCGTGATGCCGGCTTCTGCCAGCACGGCTGCCACGTCCTCAGCTTCAGGCGCCGGCACGTCGCCGAGACCGAACGCATGGCTGATCGCAACGCGACCTTGCAGACCGGCTTCGATCGTAAGCGCTGCCAGCCGGCGCATCGTGAACGTGCCCAAATAATCGGCATCGTGCAAATGCAAGTCGATCCCGGCATTCGCTTCCACCGTCAGCTCGACCATCTGCTGCAGGGAAGCTTCAATGTTGCCGTCGACAGTCGCCGGATCCACACCGCCGACTAAGGTAGCGCCTTGGCGCAGCGCTTCTTTCACCAGCTGCTTGGACTGAGTCCGCAGCAAGCCGTGCTGCGGAAACGCGACGATCTCGGAGGCGACCTTGCCTGCGAACGATTCCAACACCTGCAGCACGGCCTCTAGATTCCGCAATCCGGCTTCCGGATAAATATCGACATGGGTTCTCACTTCCGTCGAACCGGCCTGCTGCAGCGTGCTCAGTAATAGCGCCGCACGCGATTGCGTCGTCGTGGGCAGCGACGGCAGCACGCGCTTCTCAATTTCGCAACGCCCCACCACATTCGCTGCCGGAATGATCGAACGCCACGGCTCGCCCAGAATCGTCTTATCCAAATGGACATGCTTCTCTATAAAGGATGGCAGCAGCAGCAGGTGATTCCCATCTAGCAGAGGAAGCGCAGTCTCCGACGGGACCGCTCCTTGCTGAATCTCCCGGATCAAGCCGTCCTCGATCCGAAGATGACAGATTTCCGTCTCCGTTCCTGTGATGGTTCCCCCTTCAACCTTGTAGCCCTTATCTAAGCGGACATTCGTTAGCCAGTAAGCCGAGCTCACCATTGCTCACCCTTCCTTATTTCTTGAAATTTTTTGCATAGATAAAATTATAATGAATATTCAGTTTTTTATTTTCAAAATCTTTACCTGAATTTAAGGTATCTTTACGAGTTGTCCAAAACTTATTTACTTCGAATTGTTTTCTGATAACTTAAGCTAATAAAGGAGGATGCAACATGAACATTCAATACTCAGGGGAAAAGCAAACGCTGTCAAAGCCGGCAATTACCGCACGGCCAAGCAAATGGACAGTATTCTACCGCAAGCTCAGCAAAAATAAGCTGGCCGTCGCAGGCGGCTATATCATCTTGTTCTATATCTTCGTCGCGATCCTCGCACCGCTCTTGGCTCCGCATGATCCGTATCAAGTTGATCTGGTGAATAAACTGAAAGCCCCTTCGGCGGCACATTGGATGGGGACCGATGATAAAGGCCGTGATGTGCTCAGCCGAATGATTTACGGGACGCGACTTTCTTTGGCGGTTGGCTTTGTGGCTGTATTCATCGGCGCTTTCTTCGGCGTTATATTGGGGCTCTTGGCAGGCTATTACGGCAAATGGGTGGATGCGGTTATTATGCGCGTCGTTGACGTCTTGCTGGCGTTTCCCGGCATTTTGCTCGCGCTGGCCATCGTCAGTGCGCTTGGTGCTGGACTCATGAATGTCATGGTTGCAATCGGCGTGTTCTCTATCCCGATGTTTGCCCGGATCGTTCGTGGTTCTACGCTGGCGGTGAAAAAGCTGGAATACATCGATGCGATTCGCTCGCTGGGCGCAACGGACGCCCGTATTATTTTCGTGCACATCCTGCCTAACATCGCTTCTCCTATCATCGTGCAAGCGACACTTCGCCTGGCTACCGCCATATTATCTGCCGCCGGCTTGTCCTTTCTCGGTCTTGGCGCTCAGCCGCCTCTGCCGGAATGGGGCGCAATGCTCAGCAACGGACGCGACTTTCTATTTAATATGCCGACTCTGGCCTTGTTCCCGGGACTGGCGATTTCCACATTAGTCATTGCGTTTAACATCTTTGGCGATGGACTTCGGGATGCCCTGGATCCACGCATGAAACAATAGGAGGAAATTCGTATGACTGTATTCATCATTCGCCGGCTGCTGCAGACGATCCCTGTCCTGCTCGGTGTCATTCTTGTCGTCTTCATCATTATGCAATTCGTCCCTGGCGATCCAGCCGTACTGCTGGCTGGAGACGGGGCTACTGCCGAAACGGTTGCACGCATCCGCCACCAATTAGGGCTGGACCAGCCGGTTCTCGTCCAATATGTACAATACGTCGGACATGTACTGCAGGGGGACCTTGGTATTTCGATCCGCTCGCAGCTGCCTGTCATGAAAGAGATTATGACTCGCTTGCCGATTACGATCGAGCTGGCCATCGCCAGTATTTTTATCACCATCATCCTGGGCATGCTCGCCGGTATTATTTCCGCAACGAAGCAGTATTCGGCTTCCGACTTTTCCATCATGATTCTCGCGCTGCTTGGCGTATCCTTGCCCAGCTTCTGTCTCGGTCTTATGCTTATGTATTTCTTCTCTGTCAAAATGCACTTGTTCCCGGTTACCGGCTGGGGCACTTGGAAACATATGGTACTTCCGGCAATTACGCTCGGTGCCTCCGGCGCAGCCATCGTCGCGCGAATGACACGCTCCAGCATGCTGGACGTCATCCGTCAGGACTACATTCGGACAGCCAAAGCCAAAGGCTTGAAACCAAACATCATCGTGTACAAACATGCGCTGAAAAATGCGTTAATTCCCGTCATCACTGTCGTCGGGCTGCAATTCGGCATTTTGCTCGGCGGCACCGTGCTGGTCGAGTCCGTTTTTGCAATCAATGGGCTGGGACGGCTTATCGTTGAAGCGATCCGTATGCGCGATCTGCCGGTCGTTCAAGGCGGCGTACTGGTCGCCTCGATCATTTTCGTACTTGTCAACCTTGGGGTGGATATCCTCTATCGCAGCTTTAATAAACGTATTTCACTAGACTAATCGCCTAATCTACTTACTAGGGGGGCATCCATATGCTCAAGCAACAACAAAATGAACCGGTCTTGGAAGTCCGCAATCTGCAAACCCATTTTTTCACCGATGAGGGGGTTAGCAAAGCGGTCAACGGCGTCGATTTCGTCCTTCACAAAGGGGAGACGCTCGGTCTCGTCGGTGAATCCGGGTCTGGCAAAAGCATCACCTCGCTGTCCATATTGCAGCTGATTGCCAGTCCTCCCGGGCGCATCGTCGGTGGTGAGGTGCTGTTCAAAGGCAAGGACTTAGTGAAGGCGACTGATAAAGATATGCGCGCCATTCGAGGCAACCAGATCTCCGTCATCTTCCAGGAGCCGATGACATCGTTGAATCCCGTCTACACGGTAGGGGAGCAAATTGCCGAGGTGCTGCGGCTGCACCAGAATTTGGGGAGAAAAGAAGCGTGGGCCAAAGCGGTTGACATGCTGCGCCTCGTCGGCATCCCTTCCCCGGAGAAGCGCGCCAAGCAGGAGCCCTTCCAGCTTAGCGGAGGCATGCGGCAGCGCGTCATGATCGCCATCGCCATGGCCTGCAATCCGGAGGTGCTGATTGCCGATGAGCCGACCACAGCGCTGGATGTCACCATTCAAGCGCAAATTCTGGAGCTGATGAAAGAGCTTCAGCAGCAGTTGGGCATGAGTATCATGATAATTACGCACGATCTTGGCGTCGTCTCAGAAACGTGTGATCGCGTAGCTGTCATGTATGCCGGCAAAATCGTGGAACAGCTTTCCGCTGATCAATTGTTTACGGACGCTAAGCATCCTTACACCCAAGGGCTGATCAACTCCCTGCCACGCCTCGACCAAGAGCAGGAGGAGCTGCAGGCGATCCAGGGCCATGTGCCAAGCCCGTATCAGATGCCGGCCGGCTGCGCCTTTGCTCCCCGCTGTCCGCACGCCGGCGACATCTGTCACACCGCCATGCCTGAGCTCCTACAGCATGACACTGATCACGAGGTCCGCTGCTGGATCTATACACCGGAATGGCAAGGCAATGATAGCACGATGATGAAAGCGGGGAACGCATCATGACCAAGAACGCACTCGTTGAGGTTCAACACTTAAAGCAGTACTTTCCCATTAAAGGCGGTATATGGGAGCGAACGGTCAACCATGTCAAGGCGGTTGATGATGTCAGCTTTACGATTTATGAAGGCGAAACACTTAGTATCGTCGGTGAATCCGGCTGCGGAAAATCAACGACAGGAAGAGCGATCCTGCGGCTGGATGAGCCGACGGCCGGGGAGATTCGCTTTCAGGATTTGGACATTTTGAAGCTGAATAAGCACGATCTCCGCATGCTGCGTAAAGATATGCAGGTCATTTTCCAAGATCCGTTCGCTTCGCTCAATCCCAGACAGACGGTCAGACAAATTCTGAACGAGGCGCTCACGATTCAGCAAGTCGTTCCCAAAGAGCAGCGCTCAGCCCGCATAGAGGAACTGCTGGCTCACGTCGGACTGCGTCCGGATCATGCCGATCGCTACCCGCACGAATTCAGTGGAGGCCAGCGCCAGCGAATCGGCATCGCCCGCACCCTGGCCGTCAATCCAAAGCTGATTGTCTGCGATGAAGCTGTCTCTGCACTCGACGTCTCGATCCAGGCACAAGTGTTGAACCTGCTAAAGAAGCTGCAAGCTCAGTACAAGCTGACTTACTTGTTCATCTCCCATGACTTGGGCGTCGTGCGGCATATTTCCGATCGAGTCATGGTCATGTATTTAGGCAAAATCGTCGAAATCGGCGACAAGAAATCATTGTTCGAAAATCCGCAGCATCCTTATACGAAGGCGCTTCTGTCGGCAATTCCGAGACCGGAGCAGAAGGACAAGCGTGAGCGGATCATTTTGAAAGGTGACATTCCTTCCCCGATTGACCCGCCGGAGGGCTGCCGGTTCTCGACCCGCTGTCCGTTCGTGACGGAGGCGTGCAAGCAAGCGGACCCTGCGCTGCGCGCCATCAGCGAAGACCACCAAGTCGCCTGCCATTTGGTAAATATTTGATCTGGATTCTGGACATTGCAGCAGATATACTTAAGATTCGATAACTGTGTCTATAAAAGGTGCTTATGTTAAGTTACGAGGGCTTCACTTTTCTTATATTGCTGTTTATTTTAGCTCCAATTTTTGGGGCTATTACTTTACTCTTTCTATTTATATTTGAGAAACGTTTCGATCTGCTCGAGAATCGCACGAAGAAGATGGAGCTGGAGAAAGAATTGCAGCAGACACTGTACAATCAATTGAATCAGCAGATCCAGCCGCATTTTTTATTCAACACGTTGAATGTGATTCTGTCCCTCGCCCGTTTGGAACGAACGAAGGAATTAGTACGGGCGCTCGAAGTGTTTTCCCAATTTCTAAAATTCAAATACAAAACGAATGAGCCGATGATCCCGCTGCGGGAAGAAATCCAATACACCGAATATTACATCGAGATTCAAAAGCTGCGCTTCGGCGCCCGGCTATCCGTCACTTTGCATTGCGACGAGGAAATTCGGGGGGCGAACATCCCGCCGTTCGTGCTGCAAACGATTGTCGAAAACGCCTTCAAACACGGCCTCGAACGCAAAGTCGGCGATGTCTGCCTGTACATTTGCATTTTTCGCACGCAGGACGCCGTTGTTCTTCAAGTCTTTGATAACGGCATGCAGACTCAAGTCGAAAGCGCCCCGGATGCGGAAGAAAAAAGCGGTCATGGCCTCGATAACATTCGCCGCCGGATGCATCTGTATTTCACCAGCCGCGCCCGCGTTCACATGGCGTCGGTCCATGGCGTCGGCACGGAAGTGCAGGTGACCTGGCCCTTTATTTTAAGTCCTGATGAAAGCGAGATGTCCTCATGAATGTGCTCTTAGTCGATGATGAACCGCTGGAGTTGGATCAGCTGGAATATCTCATTCAACCGTTGTTTCCGGCCTGGAAGCTGTTTAAAGCGTCTGACATGTGCCAAGCTACGGCAATCAGCCAAAAAACAAAAATTCACCTTGCTTTCCTGGACATTAATTTGCCGGGAAAGTCGGGTTTGGAGCTTGGGGAGGAGCTGCGCAAACAGTATCCGGAAATCGATCTGATTATCGTGACTGCGCACCAAAACTTCCATTATGCCAAGCAATCTATTCGCTTAGGTGTCATGGAATATATGACAAAGCCAGTCATTCAGAGCGAGCTTGAAGACCTGCTCAGCAAATACCGCAACCAGCAGAGTGAATATTCGGCCGTCGTCCAAGACTCGTTGACTTACATCCACGATAATTTTGACGACAAACTGACCTTGGCCGATATTGCTGCACAGGTTCATATTAATCCGACCTATTTGAGCCGGCGCTTTCATACCGAAGTGGGCGTCTCCTTCTCGGAATACTTGATGCACTATCGGATTCAATTGTCCAAGAAGTATCTCGTTGCCCATCCGGACTGGAGCATTTCGACCGTGGCGGAGAAAGCCGGGTTCAACAGCCAGCATTATTTCAGCACCATTTTCCGTAAAAGCGTCGGCAGCACACCGAAGGAATTTCGCGATAAGGAGAAATAATCTTGCCTTACCAATCATTTCGTGAGTATGTTCAAGGAACGGCCAAAATCGGCATTGGACTCGGCGTCCTCTCTATTCTGGCCCGCTGGGTGACCGGGATTACGATCTTCGCCTCCCCGGAAGCGCTGATGAAGTACGGTATCTTCGGCGGTATCGGCTATTCGATGATGGGGGCATTCGCGATGATGGCCTTCGGCTGGCTGGGGAGACGCGTACGCTCCCAATTTCCCGATGGGCTAACGATCGGTGATTATTTTCAATATAAGCTTAATAAGCCAGGTTACTGGCTGATGATTGCCCTGCTGCTGTTGATCAGCGTGGAGGGCATGTTCATGCAAGGCATGGCCGCCGGCGTCCTGCTGAACATCTTATTCCATATCCCCATCTCCATAGGGATGACGTGCTTCTTCCTGCTCTGCGTGCTGTTTGTTGGCTTGGGCGGCATCAGCCTCATCCATCGCCTGGCTTTCGTGCAAGTGGTGCTTATGTTTGCCGTTGCGATCCTCATTCCCCTGTACTTCTTCATCAGTAAAGGGGCCGAGCACATCTATGACGGCATCCGCTTGTATCACCCCTATCTGCTCGTTGTGAACAATCACGATGGGCTATTCTTTACCGTAACCGGCCTGTTGATCGGCTTCGGCCAAGTATTCGCCGACCAGGCGTCCTGGCAGCGGCTGTACATGCTGGAGCGCAAAAAAATTGTGCCCACCTTCCTCTTGTCCGGCGTCATATGGGCGACCATTCCGCTCACCTTCTCGTCGCTCATCATTGTCGTGATTTATACGGGTGGATTTCATGATATCTATTCGGTTTTGTCAGGATTGATTCACAAAATCGATACCTTATTTCTGCTCATTCTGTTCATCTGCTGCGCGCTTGGCGCGATCGTATCCGCCTTCAGTGCAGGCTTGCACTCCATGATTGGTCTGATCGTCGGTAATATTTATCCGCATTTCCGGCCGCAGGCCGATGAAAAGATGAAGATGCGGCTGAGCTACGCGATGGCCGTCCTGATCGGTTTTATTTCCTTCGCGCTGACGGTCAATTTCACGCCGACACTGCTGGATTTGGTGTTTTTTTTCGGCATCATCTATTCATCCATGCTGGTTCCTTTTATCGTGATTGTGCTCAGTAAAAAGAAAACCGGGACCTTCGTTCCGCTCAGCTCCTGGCTGGGACTGGCGGCAGGCGCTATGCCGTCTATACTTCCGTTGGCCCGCTGGGCGCCATCTGGATCAGCATGATCGTTTCCACACTGCTCGTTATTATCTCCCTGAGCGTTAAGCTGATCAGGCAGCACCTGCATGCCTCGCGCGAATGCATAAGGGAGCCATAAGGAGAATTTACCCGTGCTTCGTCCCTATCTGCTATTAATCGTTTGCGTCAGCATCTGGGGCAGCAATTTTGTCTTCGGCAGCATGCTCGCCGGACAATTCTCGCCCCTTTATCTTACGACTGCTCGCTTGTTCTTTATTGCTTCTTTCTTATTTTTATATGCCAAATGGCGCTCCGCCCCGCTTCGTGTGCGTGGCTCCGATGCATGGACGCTGCTCATCTTGCTGGGCATCATCGGTGTCGGCTGCAACCAATGGTCGTTCTATCAAGGGATGCAGACCGCTGATCCGACAACGTCGGCCTTGATTCTGGCGCTGACACCGATTGTAACTGCCCTGCTGGCCGCCATCTTCCTGAAAGAACCGCTCACAATCCGCTGGGGTGCAGGCTCACTTGCGGCACTTTGCGGAGTCTATTTGGTGGTGCGCAACGGGGAAGAGCTGCGGCTGCAAGCCGGGCATCTATGGATTGTCATCACAATGGTGACATTCGCGATCTCTATCGTCCTTGTTCGTATGCTGGCACGGACGCTCTCGACTTTGACGATTACGCTGTATGCATCTATTGTCGGCTTCCTTGCCTTGCTGCCCTGGGCGTTGACAACGCTTCCCTCCGCTCAGATCAGCCATCGTTTCGAGGCCTGGAGCTTGCTCGTTGCAACCGCCATTCTCATGCATGGCATCGTCACCCTCGTCTGGAACCGCCAGTTGCAGAAGGTCGGGGCGGCGAACGCTGCCATGTTCGCCAATCTGGAGCCGTTCGTCGCGATGATCGTCGGCTACTTGCTGCTGGGCCAAGCCGTTACGCAGCATCAGCTGCTGGGCTCGCTGCTGATTGTCGGCGGTGTTACGCTGTCGTCGTTCAGTTCCAAAGCTTGGAGAATTTCATCGGCCTCCGTCATGAATGACCGTTAGCCACATCGGGAAACGCCCCAATCGTCTGCTCTTGATTGAACAAGTGCAGAGGTTTGGGGCGCTGCTTTTTATACGGAACGTCCGTTATTCTGTAGTCCCGTCTTTAATTTGCGGATAAATCGTCTATCGACATAAAACGTAATCAGCAGGGCAGCTAACATGAGCAATACCGGGATACCGAACGCCTCATAGGAAAACGGTTTGCCTTGCAGATTGAGATTAGTCGCACGGTATTCCAATCGCTTGGCGCCATATTGGGCGGTAAGTACGTCCTCTTGCCGGGCCAGATCCTCAAGCGGAGCGTCGAACATAAACCGGCCGGCTGATCCGCTGTGAATGAACGCAGGCGCCACGTTCGACCGCTTGTCGACCAACGATTTGGCCTCTGCCGCTGCTAAAGACTCCGCTTCCACGCCTGGAACAAACAACCGATCCAGCTTCGGCGCATTCGAGGATTGATATCGCGTGACAAGGTTAAGGTGATACTTCGTCACGACAGGCTGCCTGGCGTCTGAAACGGTAGATAACTTCGTTGTTCCGGAAGCGGCATACGTATCAAAAATCGTGCTCAGCGCTCCGTCATCCATCCCGTTGTACAACAAGACCCCTGCGCTTTTTTTGTTCCATTGAAACGCTTGATTGAATGTAAATATCATTTCCGTCCGATCCACATGATACGGGTCTATCTTCGGATTCTTTACGAAAGAATAGAATGGGTAATTCAGTTCTTTGGCTATTTTCTCCGCCATAGGTTCGCCTAATTGCTGCGAGATCACATAGAGGACGGCGTCGACGCCTGACGTAAGCGCTGCTGAAGTGACGACATTCCCGTCAGCCACATAACGCACATCTCTTCTCCATTTCGTATCCGGATATTTGTCGGTTTCATGATAATCAAAGCTTTTCCAGTCGGTAATCGCTTCTTTCCCTTTCAATAGACCTGTATCCGCCAGATTCAACCCGCCGGCGCAGATGCTTAACAACTTCGTATCCGCATGCTTGCGAATCCATTCGCGTACAGGTTTATACTTGGCTTCGTCGACCATCGGCATGGCCGGGATTACGATAAGGTCGGGACTTTTGCCTAATAAGCGATCCAATTCATCAAAGCTGTAATGCGGCATCAGATCCAGTCCGCCGGAGAGTGTTTTCACGTTTTTATCCGGGGCAACTGCATATACATTATAAGACTTCGTCATGGCTAACATTTCATACGGAACGATAAAATCGAACACCTCTGTCGTCGGATCAGCTAACAGAACCGCTGCTGTAGGTTTATTCGGATTGTGCTCGGGGATGCTCACGTCGGATAAAGCAGGCATCGGTGTTGGCCGGGTTGGCAGCCAATAGTCATGATTGGAGCGAATGTATCCAAATGCGCCGACTCCACCGAAAAGAATAACGAATGTCAAAATAAAGACCAGGATACGTAAAAACACCTTCATACTTGATTCTCCTCTAACTCAAATTTTTCTCGCTATGCGGCCGCAACAGCGCTATTTGGGATTTTATGTAATTAAAAATTACCATACCCCCGCTAGGTATGTCAATGAGTGATTTTTATTTAAATCGATCGCCTGCCGGTCCATCTTATGTTATTATCAACACGTTTAATTTAACAAAGGATGTGATCTTGTTGGACGAAGCTGATCGTTCTACGACGAAGCGGTCCTATTTTACGAATTTTTGGGTAGCCCGTTTCTTTTCTTCGATTGCTTTCCAAATGGCCTCTGTCGCCATCGGATGGCAGATGTACAACCTTACGCACGACGCCTTCAGCCTCGGACTCGTGGGATTAGCAGAATTTGTCCCCATGGTCCTGCTGACTCTCATTGTCGGGCAGGTCGCCGATCGTTTCGACCGCCGGAAAATCGTCGTGATTTGCCAGATCGTCGAATGTGCATTCCTCGCTTTGCTGCTGGTCGGCAATGTGGGCGGATGGCTCGGAAGCAATCAAATTCTGCTGGTTGCCGCTATTCTCGGTGCTTGCCGCGCGTTTGAAGGGCCGGCCTCTTCGGCAATTTTGCCACAGCTTGTCTCCAAAGAAATGCTGCCCAAGGCGATCGCCTGGAGCACCTCCACTTGGCAGACATCGTCCATCGTTGGTCCGACGCTAGGGGGCTTGTTGTTTGCCATAGGTCCCAACTTGGTGTACAGCATCGCGGTTGCGGCTTTACTCGCCTCCGCTGTTCTCATTTTCTTAATCCGCGTGGAACTCCGCGTCCGGAAGGCAGAGCCGGTCTCCTTGCGCACCTTGTTCTCGGGCGTTGAGTTCGTATGGCGTCATCCGATGATTCTCGGCACCATCTCGCTTGATCTCTTTGCCGTGCTGCTCGGCGGCGCGACGGCGCTGCTGCCGATCTTCGCCCAGGACATTCTTCATACAGGTCCTTGGGGGCTTGGCTTTATGCGAACGGCACCGGCTATCGGCGCACTGTTGATGTCGCTTGTGCTCGCCCGCTATCCGCTGCAGAAGGCAGCGGGACCCGCTCTATTCGGAGCGCTCGCTGTGTTTGGTCTGGCGACGATTCTGTTCGCGGTTTCCACCAACTTGACGGTATCCATGGTTGCTCTGTTCCTAACAGGAGCTTCCGATGTGGTCAGCGTCGTGATCAGGTCTTCCTTAGTTCAACTGCATACCCCCGATGAGATGAGGGGACGGGTGAACGCGGTCAATTCCTTGTTCATCGGAACATCCAATCAGCTTGGTGAATTCGAATCGGGCACGATGGCAGGGTTCTTCGGAGCGGTACCGGCCGTCATTATCGGCGGCATCGGCACGCTTGTAGTCGCCGGTCTGTGGATGGCCATGTTCCCGCAATTGCGGCGTTTGCGCGGGCTGACTGGCAGTCTGGAGAAGAAGTCGGCGTAACCAATAAACACCTTTCATGATGGTCAGTGGGCATGGGCTCACTTTATTGGCCAGGTGAAAGGTGTTTTGTGTTTGTCGGCAAAGCCAGCACATTAGTTTTCTAATTTGCGTTATTCATTATTTTAGCGATTCTGTGAATTGCAGATCCTCTTGTGTATTAGGTTTCATTGAACTCCACCTGTACATATACGTTCGAACCGCCAAATCCCACGCCGTCTTAAACGCCGACACTGTGCCATATCTGCGCGCTCTATCTGGATCAACCGCCCTTAAAGCGATCTCGTATAATTCCTTTCCCGCTTCCCAATGTTCAACCGAACGGTCACGCTCTCCGCCAAGCACCGCAAACGCCATTGCGCCCATGTTGAAAACGTTGGTACAACCGTCGATCTCCGCGCTCAGCGAGAATTCCTCAGGGGACATAAAACGGGATGAGCCCCACATTCTCCCCATTGTATTGAAATAAGGACTTCTTTGATAGAGATCAATATCACATATTTTTGTCTCATTTCTAGAGAAGTTGTACAACAGACTTCCATCATAAAAGTCAACGGCAACAAAACCTTTTTTCTCTACAAATTCATGAAACGTGTAAATGCGCTCCAACGAAAGCAGCCTCTGAGCCACGGACAAGTGTTTATACCTATAAAATGGTGAATTCGGGTCCTTGTACTTCGCCGGAGGTGGAAACGACCAATGGGGATGCAGCGTTTCACCATCAAACCATTCAAACACAGCGGCGTATCCAGCGCCTATTTCGTCATGTTCAACGAGTTGAATGAGAGCGGGGTGGCTTAATTCCCGGTACAGGGGCACAGCGTGTTGCAACTGAAGAATGGCTTCTTGAGGATCGCCTGTAAACGCCGTACCTCTGGCTCCTGCATATTTGATGAAAAATTTACCGTTATTATTCGCGATGCCAAAGCTGATATTGCCGGAATCCTGCTGGGCAAAGACAGCAAATACACGCCCCATTTTTGCAAGCCAGCCAAAATCATGATCTTCTTGGAGTTCGAACGTCACATCATCGATTGTTATCCTGGTATTGTGCATCTGTTTCCTCCTTGAAAGCCCTTTTCTCTTAAAATTAATTGAATCAATATCCACTCTCCACCAGCTTATCCAACAACTCCTTCTGAATACGAATTAATGCTTGAATATCTTCATCAGGCATATTGTCTAATGCGTACAGCATGGCTTTGTAAGATATTGAATTCTTGCTTGAATTCTTCGACACTTCTTCCCCGCTGGCTGTTAAAATGAGCTGTACTTCTCTTCGATCTTTCTCCGAATATTTCCTCTCAACGAACCCCATTTTAACCAGTTTATCGACGCCAACGCTTATTGTACTCTTGGATGAGACAAGCCTTTCCGCCAGCTCTTGCTGGGTTAATTCAGGAAATGTGAACAATGTGTTCAAGATGGATAGCTGCTGCAATGTCAGTCCAAAATTGTCCGCATTCTTGCTTGTAAGTTTGGCTGTTGTTTTGTTAATAGCCCAAAAGGACTGGTAAACTTCCTGTGCTCGTTTAACTTTGGGGTCGTTGAAATTCAACTCCATACCCGCCACTCCTCCGCAAAATAGTTCAACAATCAACTGTTCGATTATAAACCATTTTACTTCAGATAACGATAAAAAGGAATAATAGATGTTTCATTATGACCACAATCGCGCTACCGACACTAACTTCTTATCCACAAACTCAAGTTTATAAATATCAGGTTTGCTGGTTTGCTTCCAAAATTCAAATCCGTAGGCAGTGTCAAAATAATTCAATATGATCGTCATGATATTCCCATGAGTGCCAATAACGATTTTCTTGCACGTATAGTCCTCCAATAGTTTCATAATCACCGGCAATGCTCGTTCCTGAGCTTGTCTCGTTGTCTCACCTTCGGGCATACAAAAATCAATGTCTGAAAACGATCTTTCAATGGCCATGAGTAACTGTTCATCTGGCACCGGATGTTTTAATGTCGCAATCGGTCTTTCCATCAGATCGTCGTATAGGATAATTTCTTTCTGCAAAACTTCTGCTAACGGAGCAACCGTTTCTTTAGCTCGATGATGGGAACTGGAAACAATGACCTCAATTTCTTCGCTCTTTAATAATTCTGCAACCCTAACGGCATCGGCTTGGCCTTGCTCGTTGAGACTTGCACCACCTGCTGTTAATTCGAGTTCAACCGAAAACGGGGCAATCCCATGCCGAACAAAATATATGTAGGTAGACATTAAACACTCTCCTTATCGTTCAATAATTCCAGTCGTTATTTTCATATTCGGGGCATAGGCCAAGGTTAAGTCCTGTATTTTTTTCAGCCGTTAATAATAATATTGTAAGGATCTGGAAACAGCACCCTTGCTTAAATGATGTCTATTGGAGTTACCGCCACAGTTTATGTGGTTTTTGTTTTTGATTGTCAGCCCCCGAACAAAAAAAGACCCCAGCAAACGCTGAGAGTCTCCGTTTACAGATAAGTAACCATCACCACCGAAGTGCCCACCACGCCAACTTCTTGAAACCCGCAGCTTCGATACAATCGGACGGCCGGCAAATTGCCCGGATCCACACTTTTCATCTTATCGCTGAACTCCACAAATGAACACGGATAAAATAAGTTAAATGAATTCCGCAGATAATCAACCTGTGTTTTTGTCTAGCTGAAAGCCCATAGCAAGTGATACACTAAATAATGGAAGCATGTACGTTTTACATCCCTTGATAACCGTTGCGGCGAAGTCACCGAAGAAGTGTAAGCGCTTTATACTTTCACCTTATGCGTGGGGACGATCGAGAAAGTTAAAGGAGAGATGTTGGATGAGGAGTTTGGATTCGAGCAAGGTGCACCCGATCCTGGAGGCCGTCGTCGATCGGATGATTCCGGAGGATGATTGGCCATCGGCAACGTCGAATGGCGTCTTGGCGAACCTCGAACGTCGAGCCGATGAAGATCACGATACCTGGGCGGATTTGATCGCACCTGGACTGTACGCGCTGGATGCAGAGGCTTTGGCCCGCCATCAGCAATCTTTCTCAGCGCTGCCCGTTGAGGAGCAAGACGGTTTATTACGTGACGTGGAGCATGAACGTCTTCGTGAGTTTGCCGCCGTTCCGCAGAAGCTGTTTTTTTCCACACTGTTGAGTCTCGCCATTGAAGGCTACTACGGGAGCCCAGGTGCTGGCAGCAATCGCGAAGGGAAGTCATGGGACATGATCGGTTTCCGACCGGGTCCCATCCCCGACTCCGGTCGCCAAGACCCGGTTCAGGAAACCGATCTGCCGCAGCGCAACCTCGATCAGCTCCAGGACCGGTATGATGCGATTGTGGTCGGAGCTGGGGCTGGCGGCTCAGTAGCTGCGGCAGTACTAGCCGAATCGGGGCTGCGTGTGCTCGTGGTCGAGCGCGGAAGCTGGCTTCGATTCAATGAAGTGGGCAGCGATCATGTACGCAATCATCGTTATAGCAAATACGGCCATAACACGGGACCTGAGCTTACGGGAAATCCCCGCACGATTCTCTTGACCAACGGAGATGAGCGGATGACGGCTCCTTTTGAGGGCGATTATCATAATAACGCGATGACCGTCGGTGGCGGCACACGTGTCTACGGCGCGCAAGCCTGGCGGTTCCATGCCGATGATTTTCGGATGGCGACGCGCTATGGGATTCCGGATGGAAGTTCACTGCAGGATTGGCCCATCCGGTACGAGGACCTCGAGCCGTATTACGAGCGGGCGGAGTGGGAAGTCGGCGTCTCCGGTGACGGTCATGCCCACCCTGGACGAGGCGGCAGGCGCCGCCCGTATCCAATGCCAGCGCTGCCGAGAACGCTGGAAGGGGAGCGCTTGGCGCAGGCGGCCGCCAAGTTGGGATGGAGCGCGGGAGCGGTCCCGCTGCTCATCAACTCGGTCGAACGTGACGGCCGCCCGGCTTGCGGACGCTGCGGCCAGTGCGTCGGCTTTGCCTGTCCGACCAACAGCAAAAATGGCGGCCACAATACGATGCTGCTGCGGGCGATCCAGACCGGCAACTGCGATCTGATTTGCAACGCCATTGTGGAACGAATCGAGACCGAGGGAGGCAAGCACGCCACAGGCGTCAGACTTGTGCAGGAATCGGCCGGATCGAGCCAACAACGCCGACAAATCCGTGCCGGGCACGTCGTGGTCGCAGCTGGAGCGATCGAAAGCGCCCGCTTGCTGCTCCATTCGGCAAGCGACGCCGAACCGCAAGGGATCGGGAACCGGAACGGGCAAGTCGGCAGGCATCTTCAAGGGCACGTCTATTCAGGCGCCTATGGCCTCTTTGACGAGCCGATACAAGACGGCCTTGGGCCAGGTGTGAGCATTGCCACGTTCCACTTTGCCCATGGGAATAATGGCATTATCGGCGGCGGGATGCTCGCCAATGAGTTCACACGGCTCCCGCTTCTTCATTGGAACCGGGCGTTGGCGCCGGACGCCGACAGATGGGGGAGCGCAGGCAAGGCGATGATGCGCGACAGTTACTTGCGCACCAGCCATATTCAAGGGCCGATTCAGGATATTCCAAATCCGGAATCAAGGGTACGGCTCTCGCCGAAGGTCCGCGACCGCTTCGGCCTCCCTGTGGCGCAGCTCTCAGGCAGCGTCCATCCCGAGTCGCTGCGCGCCGCCGCCATGCTCGCCGAGCAAGGCGAGGCTTGGCTCCGGGCAGCGGGCGCTCGCCAGGTATGGCGCACCGTGCCAGGAGGCGGAATCAGTGCAGGGCAGCATCAAGCCGGTACCCTGCGCATGGGGGACGATCCTGCGACATCTGTCACTGATCCAACGGGCCGGATTCACGGCTACGACAATCTTTGGGTGAGCGACGGCTCTGTACACGTGACAAATGGCGGAGTGAATCCTGTGCTAACGATTCTGGCCCTGGCATTCCGCACTTCAGAGAATCTCGTGAAACAAGTGTAGCCGCATCTCCACTCCGTTAGCAGTCAGCAAAGAAAGGCGCGCTATCTTCTTCCATTGCCTACACATTCGTTTGGGCGTTAGTCCCCGCTATTCTAATGCTTGTATCCTCCATGGCGATGAGCAAAGAAAAGCTGAGTCCTGACCCTGACCTCAACAAAGAAACTTCTGTTATTGTGCATTAAACGAATAAAAGGATGTGGCGCTGATGATTTTTACCGCATGTGTCCTCGTGTTTCTTGCATTTGGCAAGCAAATCTATTCTATGTGGAAAAAAGAGGGAATAACCGATGGCAAAGACAAGCCATCCGGAACTTTGTAAAATAGAAAGACCCGCAGCCATTTGGTCAAGACCCCATTTAGTGGACAGTTAGAAAAAGCCCTACCCAATAAGCTGTCTTCGGTACTTTTCCGGAGACAGCTTATTTAATTTTCTTTGTGGACGATGGTTGTTGTAAAAATAGATATACTCTTCGATTCTCCTTTGTGCTTCCTCGATGGATCGGATATCATAAGGGTAGAGTGCTTCCGTCTTCAAGTGGGAGAAGAAGCTCTCCATTGAGGCGTTGTCGTAACAATTGCCTCGGCGTGACATGCTGATTTGGGCGCCAACCTTTGGCAGCATGTCGTGGTAGTCGTAGGACGTGTACTGGGACCCCTGATCGCTGTGAACGATCAGTCCAGTCACGTTCTTTTCTAATTCAAAAGCCTTGGAGAACGTCTGCAATACGAGTTCATTGTCATTGCGTAAGCTCATGTTGTAGGACACAACGCTCTTTTGATACAAGTCCTTGATGGCGGAGAGATACAACCAGGTGTCTCCGACTCGGAATTGGGTAACATCAGTTACCCACTTTTGGTTAGGTACATCTGCCTCAAACTGCCGATCTAGTATGTTTTTAACGACTCTGTCACCTGTATTCCACTGACGGGCATGACGGTACTTGCGACGAATCTTAGCTCGTAGCCCCATCTCTTGCATGAGACGAAGTACCTTCTTGTGGTTCATCCAGACGTCATGATCTTGAAACATGAATAACTGAATCTGACGATAGCCATAGATGCCCTTGTAACGCTCGAAAGTGGTACGTATTAGTTCTTTGGCATGCTGGTCCTTATCGACTTCTTTACGTTTTACATAGGCATAGAATCCACTTCTGGACAGTCCGATTTCTTTACAAAGTTCTGCAACGGTAAAATGCTCTCGGAGCTCTTCGACGAGCCGACACTTCTCTGGTACACCTCCGCCTTCGTAATGGCCAACCACTTTTTTAGAACAGCATTCTCCATTTCTAATCGTCTGACATAACTGTTTTCGTTCGTATAATCTTTCCGCTTCCCACGAGTATCTGTCAGCCCGAAGTCACCCATTTGATTGAATCGTCGCATCCAAACCTTCAATCGTCCCACATCAGCAATCCCTAACACTTCCGCCACTTTCTGCTTCGTCATTCCTTGCAATCGCAGCTCGATCGCTCTTTTCTTCGTCTCAAAGCTATATGTCTGATATTTTTGCTCCTTTTTTCCCATAACGAAAAGCACCCCCTATAGTTTCATCGGTATAAACACTCGGGTGTTTTCCAATGTCCACTATAAGGGGTGCAGTTCAATAAACACTCGGGTGTTTTCCAATGTCCACTATAAGGGGTGCAGTTCAATTCACTGCGGGTCTTCTTCTTCGCTGTCTATTTATGGGACAGCAGCTTCTGGGCGACAATGTAGCCTGATCCGCCATTGATTCCATGCCCCGGCCATGTGGCCGCCCCCAGCATGAACAGGTTCGGCACTTCTGTCTGATGGCCGGGCTGCGCCGGCAGCGGGCGGAACAAATAGCTCTGCGCCAAATCGTGCGAACCGCCGTACGGGTCGCCTGGGCCCGAGTTCGGGTTGAAACGGGCAATCGTATCCGGCGTTACAACCGCGTGACCGATGACCGCACTCGGAATGTTAGGGATATGTTTGCCGACGACGCCCAGCACCCGCTCTACGAATCGCTCGGTGAGCTCCGGGGTCCAAGTCCCGTCGCCGACATCGATCTGATTGGCAGCGTCACCCCGTGGACGGCACGGCACTTCCAGCACTTGAACGCGCATGATCGCCTTGCCCGCCGGCGCTCGGGTCGGATCCAGATTGGTGGAACAATCCACCGTAAAGGTCGGCTTCGCCGGAAGCAAATCCGCCATACCTTGGGCAATCGCCTGCGTGAACCCGTCGAGCCCATCCGTCAAATGCGGCTGGCCGACCTTATTAAAGCGCGCATCCGGCCAACGCGGAGGCTCGCTCAGCGCGAGGTGAATCTGTACGCAGCCACGGCCGTAGCGGAACTGCTTCGCTTGCGAGCGCAGTGGCGGGCTCACTTCCGCATCAGCTAGCAGCGACAGGTAGAGCTGGTCCGGTCCCGTCGAAGCGACGACCGCCTGCTTTGCGTGGTACTCGACGCCGTCCGACGTCCGTACCCCGACAGCGCGTCCGTTTTTGATAACAATGCGCTGAGCCATCACGCCGGTGCGGATGGTGCCGCCCTGGTCTTCGATCAGCTGTGCGAAGGCCTGGGCAAGCTTCTCGCTGCCGCCTTCAGGGATCGGCATCCCGCCGCCCATCAAGGCCATGGCAGTGAGCGGAACCCAGATGCCGCTTCCAACCTCGTCAGGCGTACGCCCAAGATGCGTAACCCAAGACGCCAGCATCGCACGAAGCACAGGGGATTGAAAGGAGCTGACCACGTTGCGTGCAGTTGAGAAGATGGAAGCAGCGAAGTCCGAGTAGCCCGGCCGCGCTTTGTCGTGAAGCAGCTTATGTATAATTTCCGAGGCTTGAGGGCTGGAGAGGTCCAAATTAAAGAGAGAGAACACGTCGCCTGCATAGGGATAGAGCGCTTCAAACATACGTGCCAGTGCATCGCCGTCCCCAGGGGCCAATCGCTCCGCTTCCGCCACCAACTCTTCCATTGAACGCGAGAATACACCGGTCTGCCCATCCTCCATGGAAACACCGGTCGGAAGCTCCGTATTGATGTAACGAAGCCCGCGCGCTTCCAGCGCCTCCCGAAAGTCTGCATAAGCAGGTCCTGTCAACAACAGCGGGTGGGCTGCCGCATACACGTCATGTTTAAAGCCGGGGAGGGTGAGTTCCTCCGTGCGCAGGAAGCCCCCGGGACGATCATTTTTCTCCAGCATGAGCACACTTCGGCCTGCCCTCGTCAAGTATGCGGCGGTTATCAGCGCATTGTGACCGCTTCCAATCATAATGACATCGTAAGTTTTCACGATCTTAATCCTCCTTTTATATCATCGATACCTCCATTCTAACGAACGCTATTGGAGACGTAAGTCACTTCATGTCGATAGGAATATTAAAAAAACAGCCGCATAAGCGACTGTTTTTTGAGTTATCCGTTCTTCTTGCGCCGGTTCAGATGCACGAACGTCACCGCCAACGCCAGAACGAGCACGGCACCTTTCACGATATCGAACGCAAAGTATGGCAAATTCAGCATGGTCAGGCCATTGATCAGCACGCCGATCAGCAAAGCGCCGAAGAACGTACCGATGACATTAGGCTTGCCTGCGCCGAATACGGAATAGCCGACAAATACGGCAGCGACAGAATCCATGAGAAGACCTGCGCCTGCGTCAACTTGCCCGGAGCCGATCCGCGCTGCGTACAAGATGCCGCCAATGGCTGCGAACAGGCCGGACAGCACATAAGCGACCAGACGGATGCGATTCACCTTAATACCGGCGAGCCTCGCCGCTTCCCGGTTGCCCCCAGTGATATACAGCTGGCGCCCCCAACGCGTATAGGTTAAGAATAAATGTACGAGTGCAACCGCAACGATCATCAGCACCACCGGAACGGGAACCCCGAGCAGCTTGCCTTGTCCGATCCACAGAAAGTCGGGCAAAAATTTACCCGGCGCCTTTGTTCCATCTGACATTGGCATATTGTTGTAGATGGAGTATCCTTTGGTATACGTCTTATGAATCCCCGCAATGACATACATGACGGCCAGTGTCGCTAACAGATCGGGAATACGGACGCGAACGATCAGAAACGCGTTAATCAGTCCGATCACGACGCCGATCACGAGCGGCACGATAATGACGACAATAAGCGGCTGATTAAACCAGACCATCAAGGTCGCTGCAACGACGGTGGTCAGTGATACCGTAGAGCCGACGGATAAGTCAAAGCCATCGACAATCTGGGACAGCGTGACGCCAATGGCAACGAACATCGTAATGGAGATCGCGCGCAAAATATCGGCAATATTATCGTAGGAAAAAAACGCCGAATTGACAGCTGACAAAACAATAATAACGAGCGCAATAATGAGCAATGCCCCATATTTAAAAGAAAAATCTAGCCATGAATGACGGTTATTCAAGTTCAACTTGTGCTGCCTCCCCTGCGCTCGCATAATATAAAATTTTATCCTGAGTTGCTTCCTCGCGAGACAGTTCCTTCACGATAGCTCCGTAGCTCATGACGAGAATCCGGTCTGCAATCCCAAGCACTTCGGCCAGCTCACACGAAAAATAAACAATTCCTTTGCCTTGAACGGCAAGCTCGCCAATTAAGCGAAACATATCACTCTTCGCGCCGACATCGACACCTTTGGTCGGCTCGTCGAACAAATACACATCCGCATCCGTCGGCAGCCATTTGCCGACAGCCACCTTCTGCTGATTGCCGCCGCTCAACAGCTTAACGGGCTGGTCCAGGCCCTGCGTGACAATACCGAGTTCGGTAACCGCCCGTTCGGCATGCCGGCGCTCCGCGACCGCCTTGATGAAGCCCAGCGGTGAGCTCAGCTCGCGCAGACTCGGCAGCGACAAGTTGGTCTTCACCGATTCCTCCACAAGAACGCCCTGCGCCCGCCGCTCCTCAGGCACCAGCACGATCCCGGCGCGAATCGCATCGTACGGCTGTGTCAAGCGCAGTCGACGTCCATTCAGCAGCACTTCGCCGCTGTCCGCCACATCCGCGCCCGCCAACAGCCGGGACAGCTCGGTCTTCCCCGCGCCGACGAGTCCGACGACGGCTACAATCTCGCTGCGCCGTACCGTCAAGCTCACATCGCGCACCTTCGTCCCGTGACTTAAGTTCCGCACCTCCAGCAGCGTCTCGCCGATCGTCGTCTGCAGCTTCGGAAACTCTTCCTCGAACGGTTTGCCGATCATCGTCTCGATGATTGACTTCGGATTCGTCTCCCCCGTTGCGATCGTGGCCACACGCTCTCCATCGCGCATCACCGTAATCCGGTCACACAAAGCGAACACCTCGTCAAGCCGGTGCGAAATGAATATACAGGCGACACCGTCATCCCGCAAGCTGCGCATTACCGCGAACAGCCTTCCGGCTTCTTCCAAACTGAGCGGGGCTGTCGGCTCGTCAAAAATGATGACCTTCGCCTGCTGCGCGACAGCCTTGGCAATTAAGACCAGCTGCTTCTGCGCGATGGTCAGCTCCTGCGCCTTGCTGCGCACAGCAATGTCGGCAGCTCCGATTGCCGCCAATATGCGCTCCGCTTCACGGTGCAATAGCGACCAGCGTACGGTGCCAAAGCCACGGCTGCGCACGATATGGTCTAACATCACATTCTCCGTCACCGTTAAATCCGGGACCAGCACCGTGTCGACCTCTTGATAGACGCAAGCGATGCCCTGATTCATCGCGTCCAGCGGTGAGCCGATATGCAGCGCTTCACCGCTCATCCGAATCTCTCCGGCATCCGCCGTATAAGCGCCGGAGCAAATTTTCATCAGCGTGCTCTTGCCGGCGCCATTCGCTCCCAGAAGCGCATGGATTTCGCCGCCGAGTACGCTGAAATCGACGTTCCGCAGCGCCGGGACGCCTGCGAAACTTTTCACAATCCCGCGCATCGTCAACTCCAACCGACCGTTAGTAGCCGTCATCTTGCTTCCCCTCCTTATTCGCTGCTGTCACCCTCAAATCAAAATCCCATCGCGAAGTGCGATGGGATTTCGAACAGCATGTTTACTTTTTAGCCTGCTTCTCAAGATCCTTCAGCCAATCCGTATACCCCTGCTCACTACCTCCCCAGCCTTTCACAAACTGTGCAAGTTGGTCTGTTGTTACCTGCTTGTCTTTCGGAAGCGCGTCGCGCGATACGTAGATCGGATCCAACACGACCGTATCCGGCGTCTGATCCCCATGCAGCTTCTGGTACAGGTAACGGACTTGAATACGTCCGATATCCTTCGGATCCACGGCAGCGGATGCAACCCACGGGCTCTTCGAATCCTGAATCATTTGCAAATCTTCATCGCTCATATCAATACCGTACACTTTAATCTCTGTACGTCCTGCCTGCTGAATAGCACGTGCCGCCCCTTTAGCGAACTCGTCCCAGGCAGCCCAGACAGCGGTAATATCGCCTTTGTTCGGATATTTCTTCAAGATGGCTTCCATTTGCGCTTGCGTATCCAGCGCTGTATTGTTCGTCGCTGCGCCGAAGGCTGCGATTTCCTTCAAATCTTTATTCGTATCCATAAACGACTTGTACGCAATTTGACGGCGCTCCATCGGCGCGAATCCGGCTACCCAGATTTTCACGATATTGCCTTTGCCGCCTGCATCTTTGCCTAATTGCTCCAACGTTTGTTGGGCCATCTTTTGATCGCCTTGTTCGAGGTTCGTAACGCCTGGCACTTGTAAGGTCGCATCAAAAGCGATGATCGGAATTTTCTTATCGACCGCTTTCTTCACACCGGACTCCAGAGCCTCCGCTGTGCCGTGATCAATCAAAATGCCGTCGAACTTCTGGTTAATCGCCGCATCCAGATTGGAAGACATCTTCGCCAGATCGTTCTCGGAATTGAACACCGTCAATTTACCGCCGAGCTTCTCTGTCTGCTCTTTGACGCCGTCTATGTACTGAGCGGAAAATGTGCCGATATTCAGCTGGGTAACCAGCGCGATCTTCTTACCGGCCAGCGATGCAGACCCGCTTCCTGCTGCAGCTGCAGGCGCCGATGCCGCCACACCGCTTGGAGCTGTTACCGTCTTCCCGCAACCTGCAAGCAATCCCCCTGCAAGCGTCAATGAAACCATACCTAAAACCCATTTGTTCATTCTGATTTCTCTCCTTTATCCCCTTATATCCCATGTAGTTACTCGGAAATTTATCTCATAGTAGCATCCAATAAATGACTCGTCAATACAAAATTCAAAAAATACTTTTTAAAGTATATCGGAATTGTCGGAATTAATGTATAATAAGTTCATATTTCTATGATAAAATGAATGGAGGCCGGCCCCCTATGTCTCATCCATCTATCCCGCTCAATTACGAATGTGTGGACGAAGTTCCCTTGCATCGTGTGCGCGGCAATCAGCTCGGCATTCTGCTGAGTATCATCGCAAGTGTGCTCACGCAGCAGCTGTGGATTCTCGTTATTCCGTTGATCGTTCAACTGGTCAGCCGGCAATTTGGCGTGAAATATAATCTGTTTGTCCGTTTATTCGCCCCGATTTTCCCAACCAGTTCCAAAACAGAAAGCCGCGAGCTGCTGCGCTTTAACAGCTTGTTGGCAATCCTATTTCTCGCCGTTTCGTTGGCCGCGAATGCGCTGAACTTGCATATTGTATCCTACGTCAGCCTAGGCATGCTCACCATGGCCGTGATTCTGGCGCTGTGCGGATTTTGCCTGGGTTGTTTTATGTACTTTCAATGGAAGCAATTCATCGCTTTAAGAAAAATGAAAAAGCAATGAAAGGGCGTTAATCCCTGTCATTGCTTTTCTTTATTCATGAACCCGCCATATTGTTTACAGCATCTTTGGCATCACGTCACTGCCCACTGCATCTTTTGCATCCGCTTTTCCCCAAGCTTTGTTTACCTCATCACTGCGGCCGGTTTTGGCTGCAAACGCGATGCCCAAAACTTTGCCCGATTTCGCTAGTTCCAGGCTGTTTTTCTATACAAATGGTTCCTCAAAATCGCTCCTCCAAGGCCGAATACTTATCGAATAAATGTTGCACACCGATAAAAAAAGCGCCCCTCTGTCAAACAGAGAGACGCGATTCTACCGTTAACTTCTTTGCAGTGTATCCTGAGGATCTAAGATCGGCACTTCAACCTTCACTGTCTCCGGATATTTGATGCCGCTGCCCGTATTCAGCGCGACGACGGACTCCCCGTCTTTAATCCAGCCGTTCTCCCTGAGTTTACGCGCAGCCGAGAAGGTCGCCGCTCCCTCCGGGCAGACGAAGGCGCCTTCCATCCGTGCAATCTTCGCCTGCTCTTCGAGCAGCTCGTCATCTTCAATCGCGATGGCGCAGCCGTCCGTCTTGTAGATCGCTTCCAGCACGAGAAAATCCCCCAGCGCTTTAGGCACGTTAATCCCGAAGGCCACCGTAGTGGAATCGGCCCAGAATTCCGAATCGGGCTTCCCTTCCTCCCACGCTTTGACGATCGGCGCACAGCCTGCCGCCTGAACGGCGACGAGACGCGGCAGCTTGTCCTCGATCCATCCCAGCTCCACGAGCTCGCGCAGCGCTTTATAAATGCCAATAAGACCCACGCCGCCGCCCGTCGGATACAGGATGACGTCAGGCAGCTTCCAATCCAGCTGCTCCGCAATCTCCAGCCCCATCGTCTTCTTGCCCTCGATGCGATAAGGCTCCTTCAGCGTGGAAGCATCGAACAGGCCATAGGCTTTCACTGCATGGCCGACGATCTTGCCGGCATCGATGATCAGCCCGTTCACCAGGTTCAAGTTGGCGCCGGAGACGGCGCATTCGTTCCTGGTGATGAGCGGCGCCCCGACCGGCATCACGATCGATGCGCGGATACCGGCTCTCGCCGCATACAAAGACCAGGCTGCGCCCGCGTTGCCGTTCGTCGGCATCGCCAGCTCCTGGACGCCGAGCTCCTTGGCCTTGGATACGCCGACAGCCGCGCCGCGTGCTTTGAAACTGCCCGTAGGAATGATCCCTTCGTCCTTCATCCACAGGTGCTCGATATCCATATCCCTGCCCAGACGGCTCATCGGCAGCAGCGGCGTCATCCCTTCGCCCAGGGAGACGACGTGATCCGCCGATTTCACCGGCAGCAACTCATGATACCGCCACAGGCTCGAAGGCCTTCCGACCAGATCGGAAGGCTTCAACTGCGTTTTCAAGCTGGCCAAATCATAATCGACCAATAAGGGAGAACCGCAGGCGCACAACTGTTGAATGGCATCCGGATTGTAAGTTTCTTGACATTTGGGACAATACAAATGACTCAGGAAGCTAAAAGGCATACGAATTCACTATCCTTTACTTTGAATAAGATCGGCACGTTATTTGTTCTCCGCTTTTAACTCCTGCAGCGCTTTCTCGATAAATTGGTTATCCACGACTTTGGAAGCATCGATTTTGCCTTTCAGCCCGCCAACTGTGTTCAGCAGATCTGCGGTATCTTGCTGGGTCTTTATGACCTCGGGCGTAATGGGTACATTAGCCGGCGCAGAGTTGGCCAGCACGCGGCGCATCGTCTCCTTATCCTGCTTTTTCAAATTGGCATACAAATCAATAGCTTCATCCGTATGTTCGTTCTGCCACTTCGTGGCTTTTTCCGTCACCTTCAAATACAAGACTACAAGATCCGGGTGCGCTTCCGCAAATTTACTGCGAACGATTTGAAATCCCGGCGTGTAGGATTTGATCGCACTTCCGTCTGCGAGCACTCTGGCGCCGTTTTTTAAGACTTGAACGGATTGGAACGGCTCCCAAATCGCCCAAGCGTCGACCTTGCCGGTTTCAAAAGCCGGCTGCGCCTCGTCTGGCTGAAGCTGAATAATTTTCACATCTTCCGGCTTCAGACCTGCGAATTCCAAAGCTTTGTACAGCAAACCGTAAGAGCTGCTTGCCTTGGCAACGGCGATTTGTTTCCCTTTCAAGTCCTGGAGTGATTGGATCGGGCTATCCTTGGGGACCAGAATAACGTCACCTTTTTCACCGAGGCTAGCTGTGGATATCTCCTTGAACTTCACCTCGGCCGCCTGCCCGGCGAGCACAGGAATATTCCCTACACGGCCAAAATCAAGCCTGTCAGAAGCAAGCGATTCGAAATAAGCCGGCCCGCTCTGGAACTCGACCCAGTTGACTTTAGCACCAGCCTTGCTAAATTCTTCCTCAAACCAGCCTTTCTCTTTCGCGGCGAGAATCGGCCAAATGCTTTGTTGGATCCCGATATTGACGACTACTGGATTTTTGCCGGCATCATTGGTTTTGCCCGCTCCTTGTGCGCTTGCCTCTTTGGGAGCGGACGACGGAACAGACCCGCAGCCGGCGAGTACGCCGAATCCTAAAAGAAGAGCTGTCGTTACTAGTATTCCCTTGATTGGTCTCATCGTACAATCCTCCTGTGTGTTTCATAGCGTTCCACCGAATCCTCCACTGCGGCAAACCGGTTGCCCGGGTGCGGCAGCCCGTAATGATCACGAAGCGTCGCCCCCGTGTACGCCGTGCGGAACAGCCCTCTGCGCTGCAGCTCAGGCACGACCAGATCGAGAAAGTCCTCCAGGCCGCCGGCCATGAGCTGCGGCATAATGTTGAAACCATCCGCTGCCCCGCTCAAGAACCAATGCTCCATCACATCGGCAATTTGCTGCGGGGTGCCTGTGATCGTCTGGTGGCCGCGTCCGCCCGCCAGCCGCTGCAGCAGCTGACGCAATGTCAGATTCTCCCGCTGCGCCAGCTCGACGATCAGATGCGTGCGGCTCTGATGGCCGCGCACTTCCTCCACCGGCAGCTGCGGCAGCGGACCGTCGAGCGGATAACCGGTCAGATCGAATCCGATCCGATTGGACAGCATCATCAAGCTGTAGGCCGGATTGGAGAGCTCCGCGAGCATCGCTTCTTTCTCACGCGCTTCCTCCTCCGTGCGGCCGATAATCGGGCATATGCCCGGCAAAATGACAATGTGTTCCGGCAGACGATTCGACTGAACCGCCCGCTGCTTCATATCTCTATAGAAGGATTCCGCTTCTTCAAACGTTTGCTGCGCGGTAAAAATCGCTTCCGCATACGCGGCAGCAAACTGCCTGCCGTTCTGCGAAGAACCTGCCTGGACGAGGAGCGGCCGTCCCTGCGGACCACGGGAGATATTGAGCGGACCCTTCACAGCAAAATGATCGCCCTTATGATGGAACTCGTGAACCTTGGCGCTGTCCGCATAGATGCCCGCTTCCTTGTCTCTGACCAGCGCATCGTCTTCCCAGCTGTCCCACAGCTTCGTCGCGACGTCCAGAAACTCCCGAGCCCGCTCATAGCGCGCAGCATGTTCAGCAATTTGCTCATAATTGAAATTTTGCGCCTCCGCATCCGTCCCTGACGTAATGATGTTCCATCCGGCGCGGCCCTGGCTGAGATGGTCGAGCGAGGCAAACCGCCGGGCCAGATTGAACGGCTCGTTGAAGCTCGTGGACAACGTCGCGATCAGGCCGATTCGCTTGGTGACCACGGCCAGCGCCGACAGCAGCGTCAGCGGCTCGTAGCCGCCGATCGCTCCGTAGCGTGCTGCATGCGGCGTAGTCGCAAGTCGATCCGCGAAGAACAGCGAATCCAGCTTGGCCGCTTCCGCTTTGTCCGCCAAGCGCTGATAATGAGCAAAATCAAGCAGCTGCTCCGGATTCGTCTGCGGATGCCGCCATGCGGCCTCGTGATGCCCCAGCGGAGAAACAAACAAATTCAAATGAAGTTGACGATGCGCATTGCTCATAACGATACCACCCTATCTGTTCAAATTAGAAAAGGCTCCCGAAACAAGGACGGCCGCATGCGAAGCGGATACGTTGTCCTTGAATAAGGGAGCCTTTGGTTGACCAATTGGCTGACTTCATGATTTTCTCATAGTTTACATGAATTATTCCGATTATACAAGTAGGAAAAATAAGTTTTAAACTATTGCGGCCCCACCACCGGATGAGGAACGTACGGCTCCTCCAGATAAGCAATTTCTTCCGGTGTCAGGATCACCGAGAGTGCAGCCACGGATGCCTCCAGATGAGATTCTTTCGTCGCTCCGACAATCGGCGCCGTCACGGGCGCTTTCTGCAGCAGCCAGGCAAGCGCAATTTGCGCGCGGGAGACGCCATGCTTAAGTGCAATGGACGCCACCCGGTCGACGATTAATGCGTCTGTATGTGCGGTCGCATCATATTTTCTTTTGGCCGTCTGATCGGTTTCAGCACGAAGCGTGGTCGCTGCCCGATCACGCGTCAATCTGCCGCCTGCAAGCGGGCTGTATGGAATAACCCCGATGTTCTCCGCTTTGCAAAGCGGCATCATCTCCCGCTCCTCTTCGCGGTAAATGAGGTTGAGATGATTCTGCATCGAAACAAAGCGCGTCCAACCATGCTGCTCCGCCACATGCTGCGCCTTCAGAAACTGCCAGGCATACATGGCGGAAGCACCGATATATCTCGCTTTTCCAGCCTTCACCACTTCATGGAGCGCTTCCATCGTCTCTTCGATCGGCGTGTCATAATCCCAGCGGTGAATTTGATAGAGATCCACATAATCGGTGCCCAACCGTTTCAGGCTTTTATCAATTTCACTCAGGATCGCCTTCCGGGACAGACCGGCACCGTTCGGACCTTGATGCATACGGCCGTGTACTTTGGTAGCCAGCACGATTTCATCCCGGTTGGCCAGCTCCTTCAAAGCCCGCCCAACAATTTCTTCACTGACCCCACCCGAGTAAACATTTGCCGTATCAAAAAAATTGATACCGAGCTCGAGCGCTTTTTTGATAATCGGCCTGCTGCGCGCTTCATCAAGCACCCACGGATGGATCCACGCCTTGGCATCGCCAAACCCCATGCAGCCGAGGCAAATCCGCGATACGTCCATACCTGTATGTCCGAGTCTCACATATTCCATCATGATCGTTCCTCACCTTCTATCGGGAGCTATTCCCCCAATGATTCCCACCTCTTTATTATGCACCCCCGGCTGAATCGGCCGTTATCCCATTCGTGCCAAATGCTTGCCTAATCCTCTCACCCTGTGGATAGAAATTGACCTTTCCCCCCGAGTAGCGTACAATCTCCGATAAAGCGCTTCCATTATTTTGAAGAAGGTGGAATCATCATGATGGGATTTGAATATTTGGTTCAAGTGATTATTGCCGGAATATGCGGATTGCTGATTGGGTACGAACGTAAAAACCGGATGAAAGAAGCTGGCATTCGAACTCATTTTGTCGTCGCGATTGGTGCTTCTTTGATGATGCTGGTTTCCAAATACGGGTTTTATGACGAGCTGGGGCAAACCGGCATCGCGCTGGATCCATCGCGTATCGCCGCTCAAGTTGTGAGTGGTGTCGGATTTCTGGGGGCGGGGATGATCTTTATGCAGTGTCATACGATTAAGGGCCTGACGACCGCAGCAGGCATCTGGGTGACCGCCGGCATCGGGATGGCGATCGGATCCGGCTTATACGTATTGGGCATAGGGGTCACGGCGCTCATTCTTGTGGCGCAAATCGTGCTGCACAGACGGTCCAGTTGGCTAACGACTCCAAAATCGGAGCATTGGGTGATACGGATCATGGACGAAGCAGATTCATTAGCTAATATGCAAAAAATGCTTAAAGCGCATGGCATCATTATCCTCCATCTTCATACCGAAAAGCTGAGGGAAACCGCTGAGATCCTTTTGGATCTCGCGATTAAGCTGCCTGCCGATGCGCAATTTGAACATATGCTGGCCTTGATTCACAACGCCCCTTATGTCAACGCCATGGAGGTTCAATAAGTTAGGCTAACGCAAAAAGCCAGCGGAATGCTGGCTTGTCTCTGCTGAGATCGTGCATGGCGCGTGGCTCAACCGTTTATTGGCGATAATTGAAGCGATAGCAATTGCACGCTCCCCTCCACCGCATATACGTCGAGTCCCTGCTGGTTCTCTTGTGGAAATACCAAATCCGTGAGCACCGCTTCCCCCTCGCCGGCAAACACTTCAACCGATGAACGGTCTACCCAGATCTGCATCTTCAGTCGCCCGCCTTCAGCCTCCACTTGCACGGCATGCCTGCCGGGGAAGTCGGCATGAAAGGCGATGTCGCCGGAGCGAGAGCGATCAATGAAGAGCTCCTTGGACGCCGGCCGATACCCGATCAACGTCTGGCCAGCCTCCGACGCTCGGACTTTGATGCCGAACTCCTCGGCCGTCCCCAATTCAAATACCGCTTCCAGCTTGAAGCAGGTCAGCGCTGGCATGGATACCGAATCATCGCCTGCATGCACTTGAACCGATTCCCAACGAAACGTATCGGTGATTAAGGCATTCAGTTCCTGTACTGGCCGCTGGAGCAGTCTGACCTCGTCTTTATGACGCTTCAACTCCAACGTTCTCGGCAAAGTCATCGCACTGCGCCAGCCCACTGTCGGCGTTACCTGTGCATATTTCCAATTGCTCATCCAGCCGATGTAGATGCGGCGCCCCTTCTCTTCCGGTATGCCTGACCAGCTGACACCTGCATAGTTGTCCCGCCCGGCATCGAGCCACTGGATCTGTTCCGAAGCACCTTCATTCGTAAACACCTGACCATCGAACCTGCCGATAAAATATTGCGTCCGCGAACCTTCCGGATACGCAGGCTCACTGCCGATGCTGACCAGCATCACCCATTTGGTGTGAGCCGGGTCGCCGTCCACGGCAAGCTCGAATAGATCCGGGCATTCCCAGACGCCGATGTGCGCCCCTTCTCCTTCACCGAATTCGCTGGCAAACGTCCAGTCCCGCAAGTTCGGCGATGTATACAGGCGCACGGTCTGACCGGCAGCCAGAATCATCACCCAGCGCTCGGTCTGCTTATGCCAGATCACCTTCGGATCGCGGAAATCGGGAAAGCGCGAATCAGCAAGCACCGGATTGTCACTGTATTTGCTCCATGTTCTGCCGGCATCGGCGCTGTAAGCCAAGCTTTGGCACTGGCGGACTGCGCCGCTTTCCGCATCTTGGCTGTGATGGGTGAAGATCGCGACCAATCCGGCGTCACCGCCAAACAAACCGGACGTATCCAACTCGTCCACGACGGCGCTGCCAGAGAAAATCTGGCCATGCTCGTCCGGCGCCAAAGCAATCGGGGCATGCGTCCAGTTCACGAGGTCCCCGCTAATCGCGTGTCCCCAATGCATCGGGCCCCATGTCGTCCCATAGGGGTGATATTGATAGAACAGATGGTACTCCCCACGGAAGTATACAAGTCCGTTAGGATCGTTCATCCACTGCTGCTGCGGCGTAAAATGAAACTGTGGTCTGTACGGATCATTAGTCATAGATATCCTCCTCCTCCTCGGCTTTCTGCGGATTAACCTCTACATCTGATATATTACAATATTTTCCTTAGCAGCAGCGACAAAATAAAAAAGAGCCTCTGCTCAAACAGACTGCTCCTTCGATCATTGCCCACCACTATTTTATGGCTCAAGCCCTATCACTCACCTGAATAAATATAGCGATCCGACTGCCAAAATAGGCACAACAAACAAAATAACAGCGAGTCGGATCGAGATGATATCTTCCCCGGAGAACACAATGGCACGTTCCTTTCTGAACATGTTTACCATTACTGTATGCACGCCAAGAGGATGGGGAACTCTTACCGCTCAGTCATCGTTGGGCTTACAAAAAATCCCTCTTGCGCCGGCCGTAAGAAAGCTGCTGCTTACGGCCCACAAGAGGGATTCATCATTTCCTATTAAGCCGACGGGAAATAGCCCCGGTCGACGGCATGTGCCACCAATTTGCTTACCAGCTCGTCTACTCCTGGCAATGTAAGCTCTGACCTCATCTTCCCGAAGGACGCTTCACTGGAATAACGGTACGGCGAAGTTCGCACCCCGTCACCGTCCAGCAAAGCCATCGCCAACTGAACGCCTTCCACGCTTACCTTGTTCCCTTCTTTGAGTACCCACGTCTCGAATTCCTTCAACGGTACAAGGTCAATCGCATACCCTTGGGCGGTCAGGGCGTCGATTAACACCTCATAACGCTCCTGAATCGGGTTACAAATATGGTAGATTTGACCTAACGTCCGCTGCTTCATCAGATCCACCATGAAGCTGGCGGCAAAGTTCACAGGCGTGATATCGACATACGTGTTCACGGATGGCGCCTTGCCCAAGAGCAGGAAAGCTTTGAGCATCCGATAGAAGAAGTTTTCGTTAATATTTTTCTGAAAATGCCCCGTCTCACTGTGGCACGAAAGGTTGCCTGCACGATAAATGGAGCAAGGCAGTCCCGCTTGAATGGCTTCAGCGACGACTTTCTCCGCTTGGAGCTTGCTGTTCGTATATACACTCTCCAACTTCACATCGAAGAAGTCTCCAGCGTTCTCGGAAGCCGTCTCCCATATTCCTGCCGCCGCCATATCCTCAGGAATACCGATCGTGGATATGAAATGGAAGGCGATCGACGGTTGGTTGTAGATGAATTGAAGCAGATTTTGCGTGCCGATCACATTCGTGGCCTGGAATTCGCCGGCACTGCCGAAATGCCGCACATCCGCACCCGCATGGATGATCGAAGTGATTGTCGACGTGAGGCGCTGAAGATCGTCCGCAGCCAAGCCTAGGCCCTTGCTCACCAAATCACCTTCAACCACCTGCAGCCTGTCGGTGTACCTGGTGAAAAATTCCTGACCAAAATAAGCGTCCAACGTGTTCCAAACCCGGGAAATGCCGTTCTCCCCGACCTTCGGACGAACAAGCGCATGGATCGTGGCGTCCGTCGTGGTCAGCAGCTCATAAATCAGATGCGAGCCCAGAAACCCTGTTCCGCCGGTCACCAAAATGTCAGTGCCCAATCCGGACTTGCCCTGCACGTCAATCTTCGGAAGAACCGGCAGCTCCGCAAGGCTTTTGAACGCAGAGATCACGATCTCTTCTTCATCAGCTTCGACGGATAAGGTCGAAATATGCATAGCCAGCTCTTGAATCGTTGTATGCTCATAAAGATCATTCATCCGCAAGCTGAGATAATCCAGCTTAAGATGCGACAGCGCCATCATCACTGCCAGCGAGTCCCCGCCGATTTCGAAGAAGCTCACGCTGCGGCTTACTTTGGAATGACCCAGAACCTCGCACCATACCGCTGCGATCGCTTGTTCCAAATCGCCGACCGGCGCCTCGTAAGGAAGATCCGACTCCGCCAGATCCACGTTATCCATCGTAATCAGCTTGTTCCGATCCACTTTACCTGTAGTTGAAAGCGGAATTTCATCCAGGTGATAGAAGTAGCTCGGAATCATATAATAAGGCACATAAGCCTTCAGATGTTCGCGCAGCTCCGCACTGGAAACCGCCTTCTTCTCTGTATAAAAGCAAGAGAGATGCTTGACGACATTATTGTCCTTAATGGCAACAACCACTGCATCCAGAATCGCCGGGTGCTTGGACAAGGCATTCTCGATCTCGCCGATTTCGATTCGGAAACCCCGCAGTTTCAGTTGACCATCCTTGCGGTATTGAAACTCGATGCTGCCCTCGGGCAAAATCTTGACGATATCGCCGGACTTGTAAACCATTGAGCCGGACTCAAGACGATACGGATTGGCAACAAACACTTCATTTGTTTTTTCAGGGAGATTCAGATACCCTTTGGCAAGCGCGAAGGTCTCAATGTAGAGTTCACCTTCTTCGCCTACATCCGCCAAGGTACCATCAGACTTAACGACATAGAGCTTATAATTGCCTATTGGATATCCGATCGGAACGGTCACAGATTGCCCCGTCCAATAGTCGGTCACTTTATAGGTTGTCGTAATGACGGTACATTCCGTCGGCCCGTATGCGTTAATAATGGTTGTGTTCGTACCGAACTTGTCCTGGAACTTGCGCACATGATCGGAGAGCATCGCCTCTCCGCCGACTATGATGTTTTTGACTCTCGCCCACTTTTCCTTAGGCGCCTGCGTTGTCGCTTCGGCCAGACGATTGAATACCGAAGTCGGAATGCAGCCGATTTGCGTCACCTGCTGGCGCTCAAGCATCTCTAGGAACAGCTCAGGTGTCAGCTGCTCTTCCTTGGTCAGAATGACAAGCTTCGCTCCGCTGAGCAAGCCGTTGAACGTATCCAGGATGGAAGCATCGAAGCTGAAAGTGGAGAATTGCGTGATGACATCCTCATTAGACAGCCCCAGGCTTTGTGCGAATGTGTTCCACAGGTTGACGACGCCTCGGTGCGCGATCAGCGTCCCCTTCGGCTTACCGGTAGAACCCGACGTGTAAATTACATACGCCAAATCATCCGGCGAAAGACTGGCATCCTCGAAGCTGCCTTCTCCTTGCTCAAAACATCGCTCCAGCGACACCGGCTCGCCCACACCCAGGGAGAGCGATAAATTTGCTGCGCTTTCCAAATATTTTTCTTTTATAATAAGCTGTTTGCAGCTTGCGTTTTCTAAAATATAGCGATTGCGTTCAATCGGGTGCTCCGGATCTATCGGAACGTAAATACCGCCTAACCGCAAAACACCGAGGATGGAAATGACGGTTTCCGGGCTGCGCTCCATGTAGATACCGATAAAGTCCCCCTTGCGGCAGCCTGCTTGGGCCAGAATATCCGCAACCTGGGAGCTCTTATGATCCAGCTCGGCGTAGCTCAGTTCCATATCACCGTAAGAGATCGCTGCTTTATTGGCGTTCATCGTAGCTGCTCGTCGAAAGCAAGAAGTGATCGTTTCCGATTCAGGGTAGCGTTCATCCGTTTGGTTCAATTCCTTGTAAATTGACGGACTCTTATCGATGAGTTTAAGCATGATTTCTCTCCTTTAATATCTCTATATGATGCAGCAGACCAGGTATGAAACCTGGCAGGCTGTTGGATCACTTCAGTTATTTCATCTCCGTTTCGAATTTACCAACCATATGATTCAATTCTTCCGCTACGCCGGACAACTTGCTGGCGAAGCTGCTGACGCCTTGCAGCGACGATTCTTGCGTAAATACTGTTTCCATAATTTTGCTTGTGCTGTCTGCCGTCTTCCGGGAAATACTCGCCAATTCTCCCATCATCGCCGTAACCTGCTCCGTGCTTGCCGACATCTGCTGTGTCGCTGAGGAAATGTCGAGCACTTGATTGGATACCACTTGCGTCGCCCCCAGAATATGGCTGAAAGACTCCCCGGTTTCTTTGGCAATACCGAGGCCCTTCTCCGTTTCCGTGGTTCCCCGTGTCACGAAGGCAACCGCGTTGCTCGTTTCCGAGCGAATATCGGCGATGAGCGCTTCGATCTGTTCCGTCGAATTCTTCGACTGATCCGCCAGCTTACGAACTTCGCTCGCTACGACTGCGAAGCCTTTGCCGTGTTCGCCCGCGCGTGCGGCCTCAATGCTGGCATTCAGCGCGAGCAGGTCGGTTTGCGAGGAAATGTTTTTGATCAAGCTAAGAATATTGCCGATTTCTTCTGACTTCGTCTCCAACAGATTGATCGAGCCGGAGGTAGAAATCGAGTTGGTATTGATGCGTGCCATTTGATCCGAAATCGTCTGAACCGCGACGTTCCCTACTTCCGATAAACTCTTCATCTCTTGGGACGCTGAGGCTACCTGACTTGCATTCTGGGCAATCGCATACAGCGAAGTGGAAATTTCTTCAACCGAACGTCCGCATTCTTCCGTAGAGTTCTTCTGGATGCTGACGTGCGCGTTCATATCTTTCACTTCCGAAGTAATCAGTTCAATGCTGCGACGATTATCCTCGGTAATGCCGAAAAGTTCCTGGGACGCTTCGGATACGCTGCTTGCGGTTTGCTTGATGCTCGTCAAGACTTCGCGAATATTGGCCAGCATGATATTGAATTTCCGGTTCAATTCACCGAAGCTGCCGTTCTCCTTCAGCATGAAATTAAACTTGCCATATGACGCCTGCTCAATGCCCTGCACCAATTGATTGATTGGCAGCAAGGTTCTTCTCGCCGCTAAATATTGCGCACCGCCGCAAATGATTAGAGCAATCAGCAGCAGAATCGCAGAGCTGCGAAGGAATGTTTTTTGCGCTTCAGGAATCATCTTCGCATCTACGTCTACAGCGAAGTACGCGGTCACATTCCCGCTATCGTCCATGAGCGGATATAGCACGCTGAGCCAAGTTCCGTAGTCATCGTTATAGAACGAAGTGAACGTCTCTGTTTTGGTTTTCAGCATTTCCTTGATACCATCAGCAACGCCCTTAGGCTGTTCATACATGTCACCGATGTTCAGACCGGCTTCCTGAAAGGCTTTAATAACGTGAGTAGGGAAAGCAATGACAGAAGTTTTATTGCCATCTTGCAGTTCAGCGCCGAAGATGTACGCCTGCGCCACGTTGGCATTGTAGGCCGAGAAATTATCGAATTCCTTCGTCAATCTTTGCTGCTCGCTGGCATCCCACCGCTTGTCGCTTAGGGCCCCCTGAACATCTTTGTAAGTAATTCCTTTGGCCCATACCGATGTCATATTGTGCGTTTGTTTACGCAGCGTATCGGACAAAATTTCATTCTGAAAATAGGCGCTGACTGAAATCAGCAGTACACCGATAATCAGCAAATTTAGCATCGAGAACATTAAATTTTTGCCAAAATAGTTTTTCGTCTTAAACACGATCACACATCCTTGTCGATGGATTTTGCAGGAAATATTCGACATATTCCGCGATTAACTCACATGATATTACATAATTGTTAAATATAATAAGATAAAATGTTAACATTTTATGAAGCTAATGGACCAACTCCTTCGTATGCACACGAGATCTGTCTAAAAATTTGAACGCAAAAAAGAACCTTCCGACAAGGTTCATAGCCGTCCTCTACGATTCCTTGCGGCAACCGGCTGCCATTCGCGCTTGCTTCCGCGGTTAGGCCCTTGGCTTTGCGTCTCACAGTTTCCCATGATTTGCCTTTATCACAAATATTTCACGAAATTACTTTTTTATATTAATACTAATTACCCATAAATGAAATAGAACTTTTAACCTATTACCTAAAAATTGGCAATTTTTCACAAAATGTTCACTTTATATACACACCATTTTTCGCCCCGGGCGGATTGCTTCCGTGCGTTAATGTTATGTAAATTTTCCCATATTCTATTGTAACGTTCCATCAAGGATCCCTATAATGAAGGTGAAAGATGAGACTTGGGAGAGAAGGTGTAAGACGTGAAGGTAACAAAACTCGTATCTGCAGGTGCCGTTGCCGGTTTGCTCCTGGTTGCTCCATACGCTGCCATTGCAGCCGCTCCTTTGACCACGGATGGACAAGCTGCAGCGACAGACAGCCACGCGAACAAAGCCGCTAAACCGCTCAAGAGAGATCGGCATGTCACGAATCACAGCGTCGGGCAGCTCACCTTTATCGGCGAACAACGCATTGCGAATGATGCGAAGTTCGATGAAACACTCGTCGGCGGTCTTTCCGGCATCGATTACAACCCTCGTACGCATCAGTGGATCCTCATCAGTGACGATCGCTCGGACAACGCCCCGGCCCGATTCTACACCGCGAAGCTGAAATACGATACCAAGAGCTTCTACAGCGTCGAGCTTACGGGTATGACAGCATTCAAACAGCAAGACGGCACCACTTATCCCAATAAGAAGGGTTATATGGCGAATAAACAAGGTATCGTACCCGATCTGGAATCGATTCGCTTCGATCCGCACAACAACACGATCTGGTATACAAGCGAAGGCGACCGTTCCCTAGGTTTCAATCCATCTATTTTTCAAGCGTCGTTAAAAGGCAAATACTTGGCATCGCTGCAAGTTCCGATCGCTTTCCAGATGAATCCAAGCACCGACACCGCTTCGCAGAAAGGCTTCCGCAATAATCTGGCCCTCGAAGGAAGCAGTTTTACCCCAGACGGCAGCTATTACTACACTTCGATGGAAGCCGCCCTCTATCAGGACGGCGATATTTCCACCGTCGATGCCGGCTCATATTCGCGCATTACGAAGTACAATCGCAGCGGTGACATCGTCGCTCAATACGCGTATCCGATCGATGCCATCCCGGCCAAGCCTGGAGCAGGCAAAAGCGCCGATAACGGCGTGTCGGAAATGCTTGCCGTCAATGACCACCAGTTCCTCATCCTGGAACGGTCCGGCGTGCAAGCTGACGACGGCAGCTATGCCAATTATATTCGCATCTATGAAGCGGATACGGCCGGGGCTACCAACGTCAACAACGTTGATTCATTGAAAACAGGCCTATTTACGCCAGTCAGCAAGAAGCTGATTCTGAATCTCAATACGCTCGGCCTGCCGAAGCTCGACAACGTGGAAGGCATCGCTTGGGGGCCTAAGCTGCAAAACGGACACGATAGCCTCGTTCTCGTTTCGGACAACAACTTCGGGGCATCGCAGGTGACGCAGCTATTAGCCTTTGACGTGGCGCCTGAGGCGAAGTAATAGAATGACCAATAGGTAAAGGGCTGCCCTTTTGATCCAGCAGAAGGGCAGCCTTTTGTCCTTCCAAAGTTAAGAACGCCTCCGGCGCATCCATGCGCACAGAGACGTTCTTTGGTGTTCAATTCGATCATTCATTCATGAAACACATGAATTCTTCTCAAAATCTTGTAGATGTCATCGTAAATCACGATATTACCCGATGGATCGATCATAAATTGCTTTATAGAATTGCCAAGAGCAATTTTCTTCGGTTCAAATACGTCTGGATCCACTTGCCCACCATACGGTACTGAATACCATGACGGAATGGGGGTTGGATCATACGTATTCGTATGGAAGTTATAAACGCCTTTTGTATATTTGGCATTTTCCAGGTTCGAGTATTTCTCAATTTCCCCGTTCACACTGACACGATAAAATTGTTGACCTGAGGCTATGTAATAATACCCTTCATGCGGTATTGCTTCCCGTATGTCTCCAAATTTAAAGTGTTGCGACGACACGTGTCCCTGGATCAGGCGAAACTTCTTTCATCATCTTGTTTTTCAAATCCAGTACAAACAAACGGCCTTTATCCAGCAGTGGAATGAAACGATTGGCACGGTCTCCGTCTATACAGAAATGTGGTGAATTTGATATTCTCTCTCCTTCATGTACAGCATATATCATGTTCTTCAAAGTGCTGCTGATATAAAAAGTTTGTCCATCATCAGAAGGTTGAATGAAATCAATATCACCATCGAAATCTCCGGACTTATCCCAAGCAATCAATTTAACACTCGGATACACTTGATAGTACATGGTCATATCCCGATTATACACAGATCCCACGACAAACAAGCGATCTGATTGTTGGTCATAGAATAAATTTTTAGGAATGAACTGTTTATGATCAAATTTGTTGGATATGCCATTGTCGTCTTTGTACTCGAAATCAAATTTATCACTATTAAATGAAACCGCCGGCTCCAGTTTTAAATCTGTATCTTTACCTATATTCAATTTATGAATAGAGAAACTCAAAGGATTACTTTCGTTAAGGAAGTACACCTGATCCTTGCCGTCCGTTACCATGATAACCCCATCAACATTAATTGAATATCTATATAACGTATAGTGTTGGCCTAACTGAGGGACTCTAAATTTATCTTTTACTGTCAAATTATCGACAGTCGGCTCCGCTAAGCGCTCTGCAGCAGGAGGCGTGCTTTTGGTACTTGTTGAAGCCGGGGAGACATTTGCATTTGCATTTTCAATACGAATCTCTCGCGTACGATCGTCATATGTAATAGTTTGATGAAAATTTTCAGCAATAAACCGTATGGGTACTAAGCGGGACCATTGTCGTATTATTCAGCAAGCGAGGTGCTGTTTGTAAGGGAACTGGTTTCCCGTTCATGTAGGCTGTCCGATCGTCTATCTTTAACTTGATGATGGTTGGTTCATTCGAAGTTGAAGTAAAGCTGTTGAGCACGCTGCAATTCAAGAAAAGCAAGGACATAGATCCTATTAAGAACATTCTCCTACTATTTTATAGCATATGAATCTCCTTTGATAGAGTTAACTACCACTATTCATTCAAGATATCTACATGTTATCCTGCCTTTCACCCTAACAAATGATGAATTGAATATTAATTCATATTAATGTATATTTATGTATTATTGAATAAGGAGGGCTGCATATGTCACTAGTAATAAGATACGCCGAGCCAGACGACTTGTTAAGTTTGACCGAGTTGATGCTTGAATACATCGTTGGGTTCTACAAGAAACCCCAGCCTGACATTGAAAAACTTCATCAGTTGATTCAAACCCTAGTTGAGCAAAAAGAAGGTGTGCAATTTGTGGCATTACTAGACGGGAACTTAGTAGGTTTTGCTACGTTATACTTTACATTCAGTACGATGAAAGCAGACAAATACACGGTAATGAACGACCTGTATGTCACCGAGCCATTGCGGGATACCCAAGTGGAAGCGCAGCTGTTCCGGGAATGTCACAAGTATACCAAGGAGCACCAATTTACTCATATGTCCTGGATCACAGCTGCTGACAATAAACGAGCTCAACATTTTTTTGATAAAATGGGAGGCATGCAAGGAGATTGGGTTCAGTATTCCATCCTTTAAACCTTGGGAATCTCAATAACGCTAGCTTCCTTGTTACGAATGAAATGCCCCACCTTCTGAATCGGTACGCTGCAAATGATCAATATAGCTGCAAAGCAGTCTGTAAGGGTCAATTTTTCGCCCAGCAGCACAACGATAAAGACCAGCGTAACGAACGGGGTAAAGAACGTAAAGCTTGCAATTAAAGATGCCGGCGCGTATTTCAATGCCCGAAAATACAAGAAAAAGCCAATGACAATATTGCTCACACTCAACCAAAAAACACCGTAAAAATCTGTCGCTTGAGGAATGATCACTTGTGACTTCACAAGATTAGCCCCCAATGCGAAAACAAAGGCAATCATCGTGATAAAAAAAGTGCTGGTCAGCTGATCCATCTGATTCTTCTTAATGAGGTTCGTGAACAATCCCCAACTGATTGCAGCACAAATCGCAAAGACATCCCCTTTGAAGTTGGTAAAGCTGATATGCGTGAAATCCCCTTTGGTTAGGAGAAGCAGTGTTCCCATAAAACCCATCGCGATTGATATAAGCTTGTATACGTTTAACTTTTCTTTATGAATAGGTATAGCAAGCAATACGATGAAAATGGGAAATAAATAATTCAGCATGGACGCTTCTACCGCCGGGACGCGCTCAAGCGCGTTCAAGTAAAAGAAGTCATATAGAAAAGTAAGCGTGCCGCACAACAAAAACCATATCATATCGGATAACTTAAATGAGCGTATAGAACGTAATTGTCTTTTGCATACAAAAATAATAAAAAATGCGATAGCTCCAATGCCATACATGTAAAACATGACTTGGTAGCTGTCCAAATTTTTCAACAGCAGTTTGCTCACAGCCGCTAATGATCCCCACATCAGCAATAAAACCGGCATCAATACATACGGGTTTTGGGATGCTGTTAATTTTTCCCTGTGCTTGTTCATGGCAATCGTTTCGTCTCCTTCACAAATGAACTTGCTGTTAAGTTTACAATAAATGTCTTTGTCTTGAAAATAGTCAAGGCCTCTCAGAACATTCCGAGAGGCCTTAAGGTTATTACTGCAGCTTGAATACTTGCGCTTCATAAGGGCGCAGCTCCAAGCGCTGCAAATCGACATGCATAGCTGCGTCGTAGTTGCCGATTAGCGGCTTAAACGATGTGCAAGCAACTGTATTCGGCAGCTGGAACGTCATTGGCGTCTCATAGAAATTCAAGACAACCAGCAGGCGCTCTTCGCCCAATGTCCGTGTATAGGCATAAATGCGCTCATCCTGCTCCAGCAGCACATCATACTTTCCGTACACGATCACATCATGCTGCTTGCGGATTTCAATGAGGCGGCGGTAGTAATGGAAGACCGAATCCGGATCGTCCATCGCCTCGGCAGCATTGATCTGCGTATAATTCGGATTCACCGTAAGCCACGGAGTTCCCGATGTAAAACCGCCATGCATAGTCGTATCCCACTGCATCGGCGTGCGGGCATTATCTCTTCCTTTGCTGTAAATGGAAGCCATGATGCGCTCCACGCTATACCCCGCTTCACGGTATTCCTTGAACATATTGAGCGTTTCGATATCTTGGTACTGATCGATGGAATCGAAGCGAACGTTCGTCATACCAAGCTCTTCGCCCTGATAAATGTATGGCGTCCCCTGGAGTGTGTGCAGCAGCGTAGCCAGCATTTTTGCCGATTCCTTGCGGAATTGACCATCATGGCCAAAACGGGAAACCATACGAGGTTGGTCATGATTGTTCAAGTATAAGCTATTCCAACCTTTTCCATACATCTCATTCTGCCATTTGCTCATAATGCGCTTAAACCCGGGAAGCGTCCATGGTTGTACATTCCACTTGCCGCCAGGACCGGAATCGATGTCCATCAACTCGAACTGGAACACCATGTTGAGCTCGCCCCGTTCCTCGCCTACGTACTTGGCAGCATCATCCGGTGTCACACCAATCGCTTCGCCCACGGTCATAATATCGTACTTGGACAGCACCTCACGATTCATTTCCTGCAAAAACTCATGAATACGCGGACCATTCATGAAATGGTCGCCGCCAAAGTTATATGTGCCATCACCCGATGCATCGGGCAGCCCTTGCACCTTGCTGATAAGGTTAATGACATCCATGCGAAAGCCGTCGATTCCTTTATCCAGCCACCAGGTCATCATATCGTACACCTCACGGCGCACCTGGTCATTCTCCCAATTCAGATCCGGCTGTTTCTTAGAAAATAAATGCAGGAAGTACTGGCCTGTCGTTTCATCGAGCTCCCAAGCCGATCCGCTGAAGAAGGAAGACCAGTTGTTCGGCTCCTGCCCGTCTTGACCATCGCGCCAAATGTAGTAATCCCGATAAGGATTATCCTTGGACTTACGAGACTCGGCAAACCAGACGTGCTCATCAGAACTGTGGTTGACGACAAGGTCCATTATCAGCTTCATATTGCGGCTGTGCAGGCCATCTAACAACTTTTCCCAATCATCAATGGTGCCGAAGTCATCCATAATGCTTTGGTAGTTGCTAATGTCATACCCGTTATCATCGTTAGGGGATTCATAAACGGGTGATAACCAAATGATGTCCACGCCAAGCGCCTTCAAGTAATCGAGCCGGGAAATAATTCCCGGAATATCGCCGATGCCGTCACCATTACTGTCTTGGAAGCTGCGGGGATAGATCTGATACACGACACTTTCTTTCCACCAGGTTCTATTCAAGTTATTCATGATGAAACTCCTATCCGATTTATCTTTATCTTTTCTCTCTATGATTTATTTTACAGCGCCTTGCGTAATGCCATTAATAATCCATTTTTGGGCAATCAGGTAGACGATGACCATAGGGGCAAGCGCCAATAGGTATGAGGCAAACGCCAGGTTAAAGTCCGTGCTGAATTGACCTTGGAACACGTACTGCACCAGTGGAAGCGTATAGGATTCCGGTTTGCCCAAAATAATAAGCGGCAGCATAAAATCGTTCCACGTCGACAAGCAGCTTAAAATGGCGATCGTGGCATTAATTGGAGCCAGCAGCGGAAAAATAATGCGCCAAAACGTGCCATACGTGGACGCTCCGTCAACCGTAGCCGCTTCTTCCAGTTCCATCGGGATCGTCCGGATGTAGCCGACATACACAAAGATGTTGAAAGCAAGTCCATATACGATGTATAGAATAATTAATCCAGGCATGTTGTTCATATGCAGATCCGTTGTCAGCTTGACAATCGGCAGCATAATAATTTGGAAAGGAATGAACATCGCACTGATAAAATAAAAGTACAATCCTTTATAAAACTTCTTGTTCATATTGCGTGCAATCGCATAAGAAACAAGCGAGTTGGTCAGGAGAATGAAACTGACGGAACATACGGTAATCACAAAGCTGTTGGTGAAGGCCGAGAAGAAGTTAGTCGCTTCAATCGCATTCGCGAAGTTCTCAAAGTGCAATCCCGTTGGTAATGAAAACACGGATTGCGCCATTTCCTCCGGATTTTTGAGGGCAATGGCAACCGCCATATATAAAGGGAACAAGATCAACAAGGATCCCAGAGCAATCAAACCGGTGACAATCCAATTTGTGGAATGTTTTGTCATTACGCATCCATCTCCCGACTCTGCAAAAATTTAAGCTGTAGGACGGAGATGACGACGATCACGATAAAGTAAATGACGGCATTGGCCGACTGGTAGGCAAATTCGCCGCCTTGAAAGCCGCCTTGATAAATCAGGAAGGCGATCGATTGTGTCGCCCGGCCGGGTCCGCCTCCCGTCAGTGCTACGATCTGGTCAAAGACCATCAGGGAGCCCTTCATGGCGAGCACCATATTGATCGTGAAGAAGGAAGAGATCATCGGGAACGTGATTTTCCAAAAGGTTTGCCATTTCCCCGCCCCGTCCAAATTGGATGCTTCATAGATATCTTGTGGAATCGTTTGAAGCCCGGAGAGATAAAGAATCGTGTTGAAAGCAATGCCTTGCCAAACAGCTACGATAACGATCCCGATCCAGGCCCATTGCTCATTACCGAGAATGTTCGTGGACAGGAACTCGCTGCCCAGCTTCTCGCCCCAAGTCGGAACAATATTGGCAAATATATAGTTGAAAATATAGCCGACAATCAGTACACCGAGCACGTTCGGGAGAAAATAAATGCCCCGGAAGAAATTACGGTACTTAATGCGTGAATTCAGACCTAGAGCAATAAGCAAGCTGATCACATTAATAAGGATGGTAACGACGATCGCGTATTTAAAAGTAAACAAATAAGAATGAATCACATTCTCATCTTGAAAGAGACCTATAAAGTTTTTGAAGCCAACGAAGTCGTAGCCGTCGCTATACCCGTCCCAGTTCGTAAAAGCGTAATAAATACCTTCTAAGGCTGGAAATGTATGAAACGCGAAAAACAGGAGCAACGCCGGTATGACCATCGTGGAAAACGCCGCTTTTTTCGAAAGCATCATGATCCTCCTTTTATAGATAGGGAGAGAGCGCCTTGCGGCGCCCTTCTACGTTCAATTGCGGCTTCGCTTACTTGCGGCTGGCAACCTTGTCCCACTCGGTATCAAATTGTTTCACATAGGCATTGACATCTTTTTTCTGAAGGTAGCTTTGGATAATCGCATCCGCTTTCACCGCACTAGGAATGTAGTGATCGGAGAAGTCGTCAATGGCACCGCTGGTGAACGAAGCATTGAGATCCTGTACGCTGGCATCCGTTTGATTCACGTTTTTAACAGCGGAGAAAGCTTTTTGCTCATCGATGTACGTTTGCACGTTCTCAGGCTGCAGCATGAAGGCAATGAATTTCTTCGCCTCTTCCGCATGCTTGGTGTTTTTCGAAATCGTCAGCAGTGTATCTACGCCGGAGATGACTTTATTTTTAGCCACATCATTCGTTGCAGGGAATGGGAACACGCCCAGATCGATGTTCGGATTTGCTTTTTTAATTTCTGGAATCGCCCATACGCCTTGCAGGTACATCGCAGATTCGCCTTTCGCGAAAGCAGCATTGCCATCGTTGTAGCCTTTACCCATCATATCTTTTTGACCAAAATCCAGCAGCTTCAACTGCTTGTCAGCCACTTCGCGGAACTCCGGACTATCGAACTTAACGGAGCCTTTCCCTCTTTTATCATAGAAATCTATGCCTACAATATCAGTGGACAAGGAGTTAAACGGTACCATCACCGTCCAGGAATCTTTAATTGTCAAGTAAAATGGCGTTTTGCCGGCATCCTTCACCTTTTGCGCCGTGGCGATCAACTCATCCCAGGTTTTAGGAATGCTTAGACCGAGATCTTTGAACATCGTCTTGTTGTAAATCACACCACTGGCATTCGCTGTAAAAGGAATGGCATAAAGCTGCTCCGTGCCAGTCAGCTTCTTCAGCATGTTGATGTAGGAAGGCTGGATATTGGCATTCAGCGGGTCATTGGAGAAGTCAGCGAACAAGCCGCTTTTGGATAGCTGAGCGAACGTATCCGTTGCACCGAGTCCAATGATATCAGGCACGTCCTTTTTCGCTACGCGCGTTTTCAGAACGGTTTCCGCATCAGGCGGGTTCACTTGGGTTACGGTAATGTCCGGATTCGCATCGTTAAACTTTTTGACCAGGGCATCGAAGGAAGCTTTCGCTTCTGTCTTGTTCTGGAAAAACTCCAGCTTTACTTTTTCCCCTTTGGCAGCCGGAGCTGACGCCGTGGAAGCTGCCTCATTATTTGTTTTTGCGGTGCCGCATCCTGCGATGACGGAAAGAGCCAGGACGCTCGTCATCATAACTGTCAGTGTTTTTTTCATTGAGAAACCCTCCATTGTATGAATGAATATAAGTAGGACTTAAAAGTAAGAGTAAACGTTTAACTCGAAGTGTTAAAAAAAATGCCTTTACTTTGGCTTCAAACCACCTCCCTTAAAGAGTAAAATAAGTCTATTTCAATTAATATTGCGAGAATCTAATGAATTTCAGGTTAAACGTTTACTAATCACCTGAAAAAGAAGCCTTTTTCAAGGCTTGGACCGCACCGTTTGTCTCTCCACCAAATGGTGACTTACAATGCTGCTCGATACTTGGCTAACCTTATCTTCGATTAACGCAATCAATTTCTCGGATGCCATACGCCCCATCATCGTCAGTGGCTGATGAATGGTGGTTAGCGGCGGATAGACCATGCGGGCAAACTTCAGATCATCGTAACCAATAATGGATAGATCGTCCGGGATCTTCAACCCTTGTTCCATCGCGCAATTCATAGCTCCGATGGCCATCTCATCACTGGCCGCGAACACGGCTGTGAACGGAGGCGCTTCTGCCAGCAGCTTCTTCATCGCTTTCCGGCTGCTCTCCAGCTGAAAATCGCCGACAGCTACACGCGATTCGATGTATTCGATGCCATTATCGGCTAAAGCCTGGCGGTATCCATCCAAGCGTGGATAACCCGCGATCTGATCCTTCAGGGAACCGCTGATCATCGCGATCTCCCGATGACCCTTCTGAATGAGATAGTCCGTCGCATGATAGGCCGCTTGTCGATCATCAACCTTGACATACGGGATCATATATTTCTGCGACATCGTATTGACCAGAATGACGGGAACCCGCATCTCCTTGATCGCCTGAAAGTATTCTTCCTTCAGCACTTCACTGGTGAAGACAATGCCATCCACCTGCTTCTCCCGCAGCACCTGCAAATATTTCAAGGTCCGCTTGCCCTCTGCAGCCGTATTACACACGATGACACTGAATCCTCGTTCCTGGGCAATCTCCTCAATACCGTGAAGAATGTCCGACGAGAAGCTGCTGGACACATCCGGGAACAGCACACCGATGGTCTGCGTCCGCTTATTCACAAGCCCTCTTGCAATCGCATTAGGTTGATAGCCCAGCTCTTCCACCGCTTGCATGACCTTGATCCTGGTCTTATCGGAATAGCCGGCGAGGTTATGAAGCACTCGGGAAACCGTAGCGACAGATACATTCGCTGCCTTGGCTACATCTTTGATTGTCGGAGGATTCATACCGTACATTACCTACTTTGCATCACATCATTTTGTTTTACGTAAACGTTTAAGTAACTTTAGAATAGTCGCCGCTGCAAAATTTGTCAAATACTTTTTAAATCGCTTACAAAAACTACCTGTCTCTTCGCTGATAATCAAGAAAGAACGGATTGATTTCTCCTTGGAAAACGATGAGCAGGTATAGGGAGCCTTCTTTTTAATGGAAATATGATCTCATTTTAAGGATAAGTTAAGCTGCCTCGTTTATGCTAGAAACAACCCCATTAGATCATATAGAGAATTGGACTTGCAGCCTTAAAGAAGTTGCAGGTCTAATTTTCATTTGGGACTTAGATCGACGCCAACGCCTTTAATCCAGCTTGTACCCATTGATCTGCAGATGTGCACAAATCCCTCTCTAGGCAAGAAACCTTTGTTATTTACTTTTTCAAGATATCATGAAGCACGTTATCGATCATCTGGCTGTTGGCAATAGCTCCTGTATACAACCAGCTTGCGTTGCTGTCATATTCGAAGACTTGCCCGTTCTTGACCGCAGGAATCCCGGCCCAAACCGGGTCTTTCATCATTTCCGCTTTCGATACACCTTTATTGTTCACCATAAAAATATAGTCGATTTTCATCTGAGCAAGCTTCTCCATGGAGATCGCACTCCAGTTTGCAGTAGCCGTCTTGGAGATTTCCCTGATTTCATCCGGCGCATTCATCCCGAGGTCGTGATAGAGAACGTCGCCGCTCGACAGCTTCTCGTTAGGCACATACACAGCCTTCTCGGTTACCCAGAAAACCGCCACCGTTTTATTGCCAATCGCTTGCTGCAGCTTCTCCTTGGCATCCTTCACCTTCGCATCATATGCAGTCAAAACCTTCTTGGCTTGCTCGCTCTTATTCAGCACATCTGCAACTGACGTGAACTCCTGCCGCCAATCGTTGTTGGTGGCGTTGCCCACGGTGAACGTCGGCGCAATCTTCGCATAACGGTCATACTTGTCACCGGCAACCTGGTCAGCGCTATCGACGAGGATCAAGTCCGGCGTAAAGCTCAAGACGGATTCGAACGGGAGATCGCTTGGAATGGTCGGAATGCCGTTCAAATCTTTTTGCAGGTAGTTCTGCACCGTCTTGCCGTTATTAACCGACCATTGAGCGACCGGTTTCACGCCAAGCGCAACGAGATGATCCTCCAGATAGGAGCCGATAATCCGCTGCGGGTTCGCCGGGATTTTCACCTCGTGGCCGAGTGCATCCTTCATGACCCGCTCAGCCGCCGGCTGAACGCTGGCGATCGGGGCCTTTGCCCCTTCTTCCGTAGTGCTTGAGCATGCGCTTCCTACGAGAGCAACGCCTAGCAGCAGTCCTAACATCGGGTTTGTACGTTTCTTCATATTCTTCATGGGACAACCTCCGCGCATATAAGTCACAACCAATAATGATAATGATAATCATTATTAACTAAAATGTCAATGTGTGGCGAACAGCCTGCCTGACGAGCAACGGCCCCTAGCCGTTTCATTTTATAGGCAATAACTATCAAGTACATTGATTCCTGGTCTTAGACAGCATTTTAATCATTCAGCTATAGTTAGAATAAAAGGAGAAATTTGCAAATGATTCAGACCGTATTGGGTACGCTTTTCGAAGTCATTGTCCCGCTTTCCATTCCTGTTATCGCAGGCGCGCTGTTAAAACACTTTATGAATATAGAAACCAAACCTTTAGCTACGCTCTACTTGTATTTCCTAAGCCCGGCCATCATCTTGGAAACATTAACGACAGCGCAGATTTCGTACGATGACGTCTATTTGACAGTCGCCTTTTGTTTGCTGAATCTGATCTTGCTGGGGTCCGTCGCAACAGTCACTGCCAAAATTCTCAAGCTGCCCTCCCCTGAGCAGGCAGGCCTTACGCTAATCTCCACCCTGACCAATAGCGTGAATTACGGGCTCCCTCTTGTTCTGCTTGCTTTAGGTAAGCTAGGTTTGGATAAAGCTTCCATTTACGTTGTGGCGCAGATGGTTATTGTGAATACGATTGGCGTCTATTTTGCGGCGCGCTCCCAGTTTTCCTTTAAACATGCGGTGAAATCCGTGTTCTCCCTGCCTGCGATCTATATGGCCATCTTAGCTGCACTATTGCGGTCATTGGACTTGCATTTACCCGCCGGCATTCAGACGGGAGTCGCCATGGTGGCAGGCGCATACTCTCCTGTCGTCTTGGCGATACTTGGTGCACAGATGATAGGTGTAAAAAATGCCGAGCTGGATCGGCGGGTCAACGCCGGTTTCTGGATTGGACTTGCCATACGCATGGTGATTTCACCATTGATTGCTTGCTTCTGTTTGTTTGTCTTGCATGTACAAGGCATCCTGTATGCGGTGCTTTTCATTCTATCCTCCATGCCCGTTGCCGTGAATGCGGTCGTCTTGGCGGAAAAATTCAATGCCTCGCCCAAAATGGTATCGAAATGCATTTTATGGACCACGTTAGGCTCATTTATCGTACTGCCTGTGCTGATTGTATTCGTAAAATAAGGCATCTAAACGTCAATACCCCGCTCCTCCTTTTGGATGGCGGGGTTTGTTTATGTTTACTTATTTCCGGAATATCATTCGTAGGCTGCATGCCATTAGCAGGACACAGGCAAGGTGATTTCAATTTTCGTTCCTCTGTTAACTTCACTTTCAACATGAACGTGACCGGAGTGATTTTCGATAATTTTTTTACTCACCATAAAACCTAACCCCGTTCCTTTCTCTTTCGTTGTATAAAAAGGCTGCCCTAACTTCGCAAGAACGTCTTTAGGAATTCCGCACCCTTCGTCGATGAGTTGAATCCGCATCAGTTGGTTCTGATCATTGCTGACTTGTATGCGAATTTCCCCTCCTTTAGGCATCGCTTCGATTGCATTCTTAATAAAATTAATAAACACCTGCTTCAATTGATTTTCGTCACAGTAGAGATCGGTAGCATCTGACGTAAATTTAGTAATAAATTGCACATTATTAAGAATGGCTTGCGTATTTAACAGGGTTATCACTTGATTGAGCAGCACACGCATGTCTTTTTTCTCATACTTCACTGCCTGCGGTTTGGCTAGTATTAATAGTTCGCTAAGAATCATTTCAATTCTATTGATTTCCGAAGCCACAGATAGCTTCTCTGAATTGTTCATATGTTCTTGCGCCATCTTCCACCCGGTAATATCCCGTAAAGTAACCGCCCAGCCGTTCTGGTTTCCTTTGCCATCGTGCGCAGCCCATTCCGTCTCTGGATGCGGGGGGTGCATCATAAAATCGCTCTTCATCGTCTTCTTCCTTTCCTCAACCCGGTTATCGTTTGAAGATAAGTATAACGCGCTTTAAACGAACGCTTAATAGAGAAAGCGGTGCGTCAAGTGAGGAAAAGGGACATCACCACTACGTCTTGCTGCCTGGCGAATGCCCATAATAGTTGCGATAAGCCCGCGAGAACGAATACAGGCTCGGATAGCCAACCGTATAAGCGACCTCGGTAATATTCCGATCCTTTCGTGCAATCAGGGCGGCTGCCTTCTCCATTTTAAGCCGGTATAAGTAACGGTTAGGGGATTCCCCCATCATTTTTTTGAATATATCGGAGAAATAAGACCGATGAACCCCTGCCCCTGCCGCAATCTCCTTGACGCTGATCCCCTCCGTGTAATGCAATTGCATAAAATCAAGGGAGCGCTTCAGCCAGGGGATCTCTGCCAAATTGTCTTTGGCGGCGCGCTGTGCACTTCCTTCATGGAGAAGCAGGGCAAAGATCGCATACAGCTTCTCCTGTAACGCTAAAGCGAAGCCGACATCCTGGGCGCGATCCGGGTGATCAGCGACATGATGTAGAAGCGCAAACGCTTTATTCAAGATTTCGCTGCTGCCTCTTGCATGCAGAATGGGCGCAGCTGGCATGAGCCCTAACGCTTGCAGCAGGGGTTCGGCCTGTGCGCCTTGAAAAGCGATCCAAATCAGCTTTAAAGGCTTATCCGGGTCATAGATCCGGTATGAATACGACTCATTCGGAAAGAAGCAGACCATATCGCCGGACCGAAGGATCTCTTCCCGGTCTTCATACTGAAGCAGCAGTTCGCCCTCGACTACGAAATGAAAGCTGTAACATTCAATTCTTCTCGGACCGACCTGATAGTTAGGCTTAGCAACGTTATGCCCAAGGCGAAGACACCACAAGCCGCTCATTTTGACAAACGCATTCGGATTTAAATAGAAATGTTGGGCATATTCATGGGCATATTCCTGCATCGTGCTTTTTTCTCCTCATGCGTAAGGGATAACTTTAGATCTTCATCATAAACCTAACAAAATGTTAAATCAATCTGCAATCGTGTTATTTTCATTTCGTCCGAATCCCTTTATTCTATATATAATAAGTAAGTATTTCTGGAGGCATTCATAAATGAAGAAACCTAATATATTGTTAATCACAAGTGATCAGCAGCATTGGAATACGCTGGGGGCTTTTAACTCGGAGATTCACACACCGAATCTGGACCGTCTGGTGAAGGAAGGAACAACGTTTACACGCTCGTATTGTCCGAATCCCACGTGCACACCGACAAGAGCTTCGATCCTTACAGGCATGTATTCGAGCCAGCACGGTGCTTGGACGTTAGGTACAAAACTGCTCGAAGATGTGCATACGGTCGGTGAAGAATTTCATGATGCCGGGTACAAGTCTGCGCTTGTAGGCAAAGCCCATTTTCAGCCCTTGGCATCGACGGAGCAGTATCCTTCGCTCGAGGCTTATCCGATCCTGCAGGATCTTGAATTTTGGCGGGAACATAACGGGCCTTTTTACGGCTTTGATCATGTCGAGCTAGCACGAAATCATACGAATGAGGCCCATGTGGGCCAACATTACGCGCTTTGGATGGAAGCCAAAGGCTGTTTGAATTGGCGCGACTACTTCCTGCCCCCAACAGGAACGATGGACCCTTCCCTTCTCCATAAATGGCCGATTCCGGAACAATATCACTACAATACCTGGATTGCCGAAAGGACGGGCGCTCTGCTGGAACAATATAAAGAAGACGATCAAAGCTTCTTCCTCTGGTCCAGCTTCTTTGATCCGCACCCGGATTATTTGGTTCCGGAACCGTGGGATATGATGTATGATCCGGAGCAGCTGACCATCCCGGTGGCTACACCTGGCGAGCACGAGCAGAATCCGCCGCATTTTCAATTAACGCAAATGGAGAAGCCGGACTTTGCCCCTTGGAATGAAGGCGAGTTCCAGGTGCATGGCTATCATTCTCATTCCGCGTTATACGGCGAGCATGATCGCAAGCAGCTGGTGGCCACCTACTACGGCATGATCAGCCTGATGGACAAATACATTGGGCAAATTCTGAACAAACTGGATGAACTTGGCCTGGCCGACAATACGATCGTTGTCTTTACAACAGACCATGGGCACTTCTTTGGTCAGCATGGCCTTCAAGCCAAAGGGGGCTTCCATTACGAAGACTTGATCAAAATTCCATTCATCGTCAGGTATCCAGGAAAAGTGCCCGCCGGTGTTACCTCACCTGCCATACAATCGTTAGTCGATTTGGCGCCTACTTTTTTATCACTATGCGATATTCCTGTTCCTCACCACATGACAGGCTTGGATCAATCCCAAGTATGGTGCGGGCAGAAGAGCCAAGTCAGGGACCATGCCATCTGCGAGTTCCGGCATACGCCGACGACGATTCATCAAAAAACATACGTGGATGAAAGATACAAAATTACCGTGTATTACAACCAAACGTATGGTGAAATCTTTGACTTGCACAATGATCCGGGTGAAATCTGCAACCTGTGGAATCATCCCGAGTACCATTCGTTAAAAACGGAGCTCCTGCTAAAGTATGTATGGGCAGAGCTGGGCAAAGAATCGATGCCGATGCCCCGGGTCTGGCATGCGTGATGCATCCGCTACATCGGGCAAGTCCGGCCCCATCCATCACCTGCCTTCCATTGGAAAGCCGCCTCCCCTGAGTGTGCAGTTTTTGGGAATTAATAACTGTGAACCGGATTACCGCAATGTGCGAAATCTTGCAACAATCACTGTTCTCGGTTTTGTACGCTCAGGCCAAGGCGTTGTTAAAGTCGATAACCAGACGCATACAGCCTCTACGGGAGACGTCTTTATCCTTCCTGCAGGCTGCCGCCATGAAGTTGCTTCTGCCAGTGATCACGGGGAGGCATGGAGCTATATATGGCTTAACATTAGCGGCAATTGGATCCTAAAGATGCTTGAAGCTTATCAATTGCTTCCTCATATCGTGATGCAGGATTGCGGGGTAGAACATTTATTTACAAAGGCTGTTGCCATCGCCAAAGAGAATTCAGTGGCGGATGCGCTGGATGTACAAGCCGAGCTTCAAGTCATTGTGATGCGGCTTATCGTCAGCCTCTCCTCAGCATTACGCAAAAGAGGGGATGCTTTACCATCAAGGGTGCAGGCGATCAAGCAATTTTTGGATAAGAGCGTCCTCCATCCCTTCGACTCGGTCGGGCTCTCTTCTCATTTTGGCATCGCGCTGAAGCAAATCAATCGCAACCAGTGTGCATCTGAGCGACTATCGAAAATATTTCGTTAAAAATGATTCCTTTCTGAGCTCTATAGTTAAAAAGTGGCCTTAGACAAATAAAAATCCTCTGTTCTGCGGAACAGAGGACTTTTATTATCGTTATTTCTACAGTTTCGGTCTAAAGACAAATGTCTTAAAATCTGCGTTAAATCGATTACTTTGCAGCTTATGTAAAATTTGAGGTTGCGTATCTCTTTCGTTGTAAGCATCATTATGAGAATCAAAGAATCCCAAGCATTCAAAATCAGGAAATAAAGACTGCAGCTCTTTTTGTGACACTGAAAAATCTCGAGTCGTATGTGCAATATCTTCTCCCCAATTGTGAGCTAAATCAGCATCAGAAACCAAAATAATAACAATAGCATCTTTTTTACAAACGCGATAAAACTCTCTACTAATTTTTCTAATATACTCATCATCAAGAATATGAATCAAAACACCCAAACAAAAAACTAAATCAAATTTCTCATCTTCAAATTCCAGCTGATCAATAAATCCTTGTTGAAGATTAACGGCCTCTGGAGATTGCTTTTTGGCAAATTCAATGGCATCAGTGCTTATATCAACTCCAAAACATTTAGCTGGATCGGCGCCATACTCAATTAAACGACGCAAAGCATTCCCGTTTCCACAACCAGCATCTAGTATGCTATATTCCGGCAAGTAAGGTTTAGTATACTTCAATATTTCAAAAAATGTACTCCACTTCAGAAATTCATTGAAGATCTCACTTTTCGTATAATCTCCTAATCCATACTTACCTATTGTGTTAGAGAACCCCTTATAGTACCAATTATCAAATACCTCTTTAATACGAACCGTTTCATTCATAAAGTCATACTCTCCCTTTTCAATGATGTTTTGCGATCTGTCGTGACAATCTCTTAATTACATCGACATTTTCATCGTTATTTTTCAGATCAATTATGAAATTCAAAAAAAACGTTCACCCAATTGAGCGAACGCATAGCGTCGATTCTTATTATTTTTCCAGTTTATTGCAGAACAAACCAATGTGCGTCCGAATAAAATTTGGGCTTGGCAAAGCTGTTCGAAGAACCAGACTAGATCTCCGCACATACCCTGAACTAATGGATCCATCGTAGGAGGGCTTAGTTATGTATTGGGGATATGGGTATCCGTACTACCGTATCGCATTTACACCTGTTTGGATGATTAGTCAAGACCAAGCGCTGCAACTCATCAAAGAAGCCGTGCAGGATGAACGAAATGATGAATTATTTTACGATGAGCTCATCAAACTTGCACCTACGGCTGAACAAGCTGCCATCATTACATCCATTCGCGATGATGAACGTGGCCACAACACCATGTTTCGCCGCATGTACAAAGATATGACTGGTCAAGATATTCAAGGTATCAGCAATGAACAATACCCGCGTGTTAGCAATTTTAAAAAAGGAATTGAAAAAGCAATGCAAGGAGAATGGGCCGCTGTCGAGAGATACCGTAAAATATGGTTCGGTTTGCCGGAGGGGATCTATCGGGATACCGTATTAGGCATTATGTTGGATGAACAGAAGCATGCCAGTAAATATAACTATTTGTTTACACTAAACCGATAGACTGAAAACTAAATAAGCCAATGCATGCTGCCTGATTCCGGCAAACGCATTGGCTTATTGAAGTTTCGCTGACAAGAAAGTTACAAGAAAGCATGAATCAAGAATAGAACAGCGAATGCCAGTCCGGACCGCAAGTGCCACTTCCGGTCCAATCTTTGGTATCGCAATAACCCCGATAGTGGAACTGGAAGAAGGACGAGCAAGGCAAGCAATCCGCTTATATTGTTAAAATCGAATTTAAAGCCATACATAAAGACGGCAATGGTATGAAGAACGATAAACGCGATAGCGATGATCGCCATGGGGGTATGCCATCTGCGCGCAAAGCGCAGCAATACGGCCAGCCCTTTTTTCACATGTCCTAAACCATCCCATACCGGCTGCCTCATAATAAGAAGAAGTGCATAATACGCAAGCACAATAAATAAAGCGATTCTTGCATAGGAGCCAAAGTCTTTAAAAATATGTTCAAACTGTCTGCTGTGCAGCGTTTCTGACGGAACCTGTAATAACCCCTTGAGCTGCCAAAGGACGAGTAGAACAGCAATCACAAACGCTGTGATCACCCCAATGCGCTCCTTTTGGGGAATATATGCTCGTGCCAGCCTGCCAGCTTCCTTTTCCTGTCTATTCACGATATTTTGCCTCCGGATGTTTTCAAATATTTGTAATGCCTAGACACTTATGCCCGCTGATTTGGTAGAGGCGGTTACGCGTTTCAACACGTATTGATATAGATTTCCAACTAGCAATCCGATGAATAAATACATCAAACCTCCGAAGATCCCATAAACGACGGCTCCAATTACCGCACTTAAGATGCCAAAAATCAGTTGATCTCTATCCTTCGCAGGCGATGTCGGCGGATCTGTAAGCATGAAGAGTGCGAAGAAGAGCGTAGCATTGAGAAATGGCGATCGAAGGGCATCACCTGCACCACCCATATGAAAGATGCCCATTATCAATAGAAACACAAAATAGGTTCCTAGAAAGGAAAAGACCATAGGGAATTTATTCACGCGATTCGTAATCATGTATCCCCCGAACAGCAGAATAACGCTTGTCCAGGCAGGTAGATCTCCAAACGCTCCCCACCAGCTTTGTCCTGCCTTAAACAGTAAGATCGATGCCAGGAGGCCGAATGCCGCCGGATTAAAAATCGGTTTTTTCTTAAAGACAAGCAAATATTTAGACAATATCGCGATTAGAGCTGTCGCTGCAACCACATAGTACGATGTACTTGTGCTCAGAATCAAAGCAAGGATCATCCCTGTTATCATCGCGCTGTCAGGGAAAGCCCGTTTCTTCTTTGCGATTGAAGCACATAAGGAATCAGCAGAGACGGAAACGCCAACTGCAATGAAACTAGTAAGGACGCCCCGGAAATCCTTTGAATAAACAGCAGCGATTAGCATAAAGGCCATTATGGAGATCATGACATATCCCTTGGGTGTTCGAAGCCATTGTGTAAAGGACATTTAGATCCCCCCTATGCGATAGATTTGCAAATTTGGATCTATCAAGATGCCTTGGAGATTCATTTGTTCGACTAACGCTAACCCACGATCCTTACCCAATAAAAATGCAGCTGTCGAAAAAGCGTCAGCCATTAATGCATAAGGGGCAACCACCGTACAGCTGGTCCATTCCTTCGGAGAATGCTTGTGCTCCGGATCAACGAGGTGATGGAAACTTGTGTTTAAAGGGCTCCTGCGCTCATAGCTTCCAGAGGTACAGACTGCCTCGTTCGATACTTCAATCTTTTGTACGGTCTGATCTTTGTACAGGGGGTGCTGGATCTCAACCTTCCATTTTTTGCCACTATTATCCAATCCACCGGCATATAAGTCACCACCAGCATTCACGATAAACCCTGCGAAATCCTTCAACTCATGTGCGGCTAGATCGATCGCAAATCCTTTGGCAACAGCTCCCAGATCAATCACTAACGGCTTATTGATCGACAAGGTACGCTGCTCTTCGTCCAGGACGATATCTCGATAAGTCGCTGAATCCGATGCAGCATGATGAAGCGTTTCCCCAGTTAAATAATGTTGATTAAATCCATGATCCTCCATAGTTTTTCCTACCGTTGGATCAAACATGCCATTCGTCCATTTGGCGACTTCCAATGCAAATCGTAAGGGCTCAAATAAAAACGGACTAATCTCAATAGCCGTACGAATCTGACGCGTTGCAAGCATTAATTCGCTGTCCCGGCTAAACCGGCTGCAGGCTTGCTCGACCTTGCGAAACACTTCAAAAGCTCGCTCGACAGTCGCGGCTGCCATATCTTTTGACCGATCCGCAACAACGACTTGGATGTCTACGACGGTATCCATAAATAGCTTTGTTTTTCTCATCATGATCACCTTTAAGCGTTCAACGCTTGTGCGAGGGCTTGATCTACAGCATCTTTAAACGCTTGTGTGCTATAGGTTGCCCCTGACACATTCTTCACTTGCGCACTTTGGATGCGAACGACTTCCTGCGGTAAGTGAACAACATCTTGTTCAGAGTAATGCATGGCAAAATCACTGATCTCCACATCGGTGATCTTATCCCCTTTCATCGTTACCGCAACTTGAATCTCACCTCTGCGATTAGATCCGGTTCCATAGAAAGTTCCATCTTTATATTTGCTATTGGACTGACTGCTGCCTGTTTTCACACTCGCTTGACTGTATGAAGCTGGCTGCTGCAGCGACGCCTGCGTTTCGGTAGTGAAATAGCCGGCAGCATAAATCGCCCCGATGGCTGTTGAACATAAGACAATCCATTTCTTATCCATTTTTGCCATAAAAAATCCTCCAATACTGGACTTCATCCTTTGTTCAGTATAGGAGGCGTACATTTAAATTTTCTTAAAATACATAAATTCAACGGATGGCTTACTGTTTTTTGGGAAAATTAATTTGGAATTCGGTTCCTACAGACAATTGCGATCGCACACGAATTGTACCTTTATGTGCATGAACAATCCATTCCGCAATCGAAAGCCCCAAACCTGTTCCGCCTTCGTAACGGCTGCGCCTCTTATCTCCTCTATAGAATCGTTCAAAAATTCGTGGTAGATCCGCCTCGCTGATTCCGCATCCACTGTCTTTGATCACAATCCCAACCGAATGCGATACTTGATGACAGCTAACTTCGATAGAACCTTCAGGTGGTGTAAATTTTAGAGCATTATCCAATAAAATAATAAACAGCTGTCGGAGGCGATGCTCGTCGCCCCAGATCACGGATGGTTCAATCTGAGCATGAAATCGAATGAACTTCGTTTCCGCCAACAACACAAACTGCTCTGTGATCTCCTGCAGAAGCTGATCCACCTGTACCGCTGCTGCATGAATTTGAAGCTGGTTGGAGTCCGTCCTGGCAAGTGTCAACAGATCGTCAGTGAGCCGTCCCATTCGCTTGCTTTCCTTTAAAATAAGGGCGATGTTCTCGCTCTCTTCTTCGATGGTGTGCTGAGGATGCCGAAACAACAGCTCAGACCGCGTTTGAATGACCGCAATTGGCGTCCGCAGCTCATGGGAGGCATCGGCAACAAATTGCTGCTGCTTGTCCCACGACTTGCGAATCGGTATGAGCGAGCGCCCCGCTAAATAGAATCCGGCGAGAATCGAGAACAGCACGCCTGCTGAACAGCCGATGATAAGATCCGTACGGAGGGATTGGAGCATATGGTTCGCATCTTCTAAGTTCCTAAGGACGACCACATAGGAGACATGAGGGATCACCGTTGAACTTTCCTTCATAGGATTGTTAAACCCCAGTAGCCGATATTCCCTTCCTTCCGCGTTGACATTCTGTAGGGAGCCGTTAACGGTTATGCGCTTAAATTGTACTGCCTCTTCCATGGTAAACATATGATTGGGAAACTGATTAAGGAGATGGCCTTGCTCATCCCAGAAAAAGTAAGAAGTGATCCGGTCTGCATCAGGCTCGGGATGATCCGCCTGGAGCATCTGATCAATGGAACTCTGCTGCATGGATCGCGCCGTATTCGTGATCGCCTCATCCGCTTGGCGGCTCAACCGATAGCCCAGATGCGCATACAAGAGGAAGCCGAACACGAATAAGACCAACACCAGCACCGCAGAATTTAATAACACTAATTGGCGACGTGTTTTACTGAACATGGGAATCACCCTTCAATAGATACCCCACCCCGCGAATCGTTTTTAAGATGAGATCCCCTCCATACGGAGCAAGTTTCTTGCGCAGATGGTGCACATAAACATCAACTGCCGATGCAGCTGAGTCTGAATCAAATCCCCATATCCGCTCAAAAATCTGGTCTCTGGACAAAATTTGATCCTTATTGCGGAGGAAAAACTCAAATAGCTCATACTCCTTGGGCGTGAGCTTCAAAGGCAGCTCATCAACGAAAGCATCTCTTTGGTTAATGATAAGGACGATAGGCCCGCAAGTCAGATTCCCTTCCAGATCAACGCTTCCACGCCGTCTTAGCACAGCTCGGGCTCTAGCCAGTAAAATGGAAGTCGTAAATGGCTTCGTGACATAATCATCGGCACCTGCATCCAGGCCTCTGACGCAGTCCTCGACACTGTCCATTGCTGTTAACATGATTACTGGCGTTAGCACTTGGTGCTTCCGTAACTGCTTGACGATATCAAGTCCACTCATACCGGGTAACATCACATCCAGGAGCATAAGATCAAAGCTTCCTTGTGCGGCTAGGAAGTACCCTTCTTCCCCCGTGGAAACACCCGTGGTTTCGAACGCCTCGTTCTCGAATATTTCCATAATCGCTTGAAGTAAATCAAGATCATCCTCTACGACCAACAGTTTCAACATAAACACCCCAAACAGTTCAGTTCTTAGCATTATTTTAACAGAAAAATAACCGCCATTAAGGCGATAATTTTTTCAAAAGCAAAAAAACGGTGCCGCGTCTGTCAAAAACACGCACCGCTCTTTTTTTGCCGCTACTCCCTTACCAAGGAGGATGGCGAAGTTCTGGCTTTGCCGGAGACGAAGCCGTGAATTACAGATACACCTAATACGGCACCAATTGTAATGAGATACATCGCATGAACCCCAGGACTGTTAGTGTCCGTCCCCAAATAATATCCATGAATGAAGGCCATGAAAAATGACGGGTATGCCATTAAGTGAAGGACGAACCAGATAGACTTTTTCAGCTTATTGCGGAGATCTGTTGTGAAGATCACGATTAGCATGAGGTATCCGGAAATTGTACCGAGCCCGTTCAAAATCGGGTGTTGGTTAGCTGTAAAAGGAATCAAAACTTCACTCCATGTATAAGGCATATTTGCATCAATTACTGTAATGACACCATGCAGTAATCCGATTCCCGTACCCGCTAATGTAAAGAAGTTATGCAGCTTGTACATGATCTTTTTCCAAGATGCAGGCAGGATTGGCATGCTGTAGGATATCCCCAGACAAATCCCGATGGTGAGAAACAAATACGATACGATGCCTAATGAGCGAATCATCTGCCAAATCGGCAGGTTAATGATAGTTTGTAACATTGTGGTTCCTCCTATCCGTTCTAAATCTAACTGTGAAGATGAAAGTCACTAATATCGACCGACTGCCGCACGGACTCGATTGATGCGCTTGATCCGCATAGATGACTACGACGGTCTTCCGTAAACACGAGCGCTTCATAGCCGGGAGCGTGCGCCAAGAGCAACCGTGTTCCTTCTTCCCTGCCCAAGATACAAATGGTTTTGGACCAGATCTCACACTCAACCGGGTCTTCACCGATAACTGTACATTGCACCGTGTCGCTCGTACTTGACCTCATCGTGCGAGGATCAATGAGATGATGCTGAGCTCCTTCTTGGTTGTGCCAGCGTCTGCCTAATGTGCTGGATGTGGCGACTGCCTTCTTGAAGCAGTTAATGACGCCGAGCTCTTTCTCAGGGTTCCAGGGATCTTCTATCTCAATACTCCACGGGTGTCCATTCTTCGGATCAGCGCTCCAAGCCAGCAGATCTCCCCCGGCGTTTAAGAGCCCTTTTTCTATGCCGCGCTTATGCTGAAAATAAGAGGCCAGACGCTTGACCGCCCAGCTTTTTACAATTCCCCCAGATCCAGGTGCAAACCTGCCGGTAGTCTTACAGACTTCATCCTGGCATCGATCAACTCCTCCACGACGCTCTCCGCTGCCTGAAACTTAAATTGGATATATGTATTCATAGCGCGGAAGCTATGTTCATATCGCCCCTGTTTCTGAGGTTGCATTATTTTCGTGAATGTCATTTGATCATCCCTCTTTTCCGATAAAGCATGAGGATTCGTTATTATGATCTTCCGGTCCGCGAGCGGGAGAACGTGTCCGAGCTGCTGCTTGTACTGTCGGATAAATCGCCTTGATTATTCCTGGAACTCGAATTGATTGAGCCAGAAGTATCGGTCGTATCGCTATTGCCGGTGCCGGATACGATTTGACTAGCCCAGCGATCCATATCAACTTGTGACCCGGCATCTGTAGAGATCTTAGTGTCCGTAGTGCCGTTATTAGCTGCTGTCGTCGCTTGCTCGAAAGCTGGACTTGCTTTCACCTCATGGAAGAGAAAAGCTGCTACTACCGAAGCCATCATACCGACCTGCCATTTAAACCATTTGGATTGTTTCATATGAGTTCCTCCTAATAAAACCCTCTCGCACGGGAGACATTGTGTTCTTAATGAATAAATTCATTATGCTTCGCTTGACTGAATTGTCCTTGAGCGTTTCCTTAACAGTTGCTGAGCAAAGGAATAAGTTTAACAAAAAGAGAAGTCCCTATCGTTTCTGACAAGGACTTCTCTTTTTGCAATGATATGCATTTGGAGCATTAGCTGTAGCTTATGTAAGCTTTATCGTGGGTAAATAAGCCTCTTCTTTGGCTCTGACGGTTTTCTTTCCTATGATGAACTATGCGATCGCCCCTTCTCTGCAGAAGAGTGCTGAACCAAAGCAAACTTCGGTATTCTCAGCATCACGGCCACGAATAACAGCATGATGCCGCTAATGGCAAACACCGTCGGGATGGGCATGCGGATGGCGAAGAAACCGCCAAGTAAAGGGCCGAGCATAATGCCCAGTTGATTGGCCGACTGGTTCAAGCCGAACGCCCGGCTGCGAAAGCCAGGATCTGTATGCTGAGCAATGAAAGCATTAAGCGCCGGGAAAACCGCCGAAAAAAAGAGGCCATACGTAAACCGGAGTACGCCGAAAGCAACTAAATGATGAAAGAAGATTTGGAGCAAGCTTCCAATGCCCCCGCCGATCAAGCCGATGAACAATACTTTCTCATATCCGACCTTCGTTCCGTGCTTTCCCCAACGCGGGGAGGCGATCAACGCCGCGATGCCCACGGCCGAGAAGATAATGCCGGCGTTCAGGGAGGCGGCGGACTCACTGGAGCCCAGCTTCAATACGTAGACGGTAAGCAGCGGCTCGATCAGCATGATCGAGGTGGATGTGATAAAGACGATCACCAAGGCAGTCATCAATGAGCGATTCGCGGCCGCTGCTTTGAGATCATTGATCACGGAGGAGCGCTTGGCTTCCATTTTCTTGAAGGAAGGCTCCTTCACACCAAAGAACGCAATCAGAAAAGCAATGAATACCATGATCCCTGCGACGAAAAAAGTATCTCGCGGCCCGACCATATGACTGATAACCCCCCCGGTGAGCGGGCCCAAAATGGACGAGGCGGCAGTTGCCGTCGAGATCACGCCGAGCGCATAGCCGACATGCTTTTCCGGCGTGTTCGTGGCCACTAAGGCGATAGCGGATGGGATATACCCCGCCAATAAACCTTCCAATATTCTTGCTGCGATTAACTCGTACGGGTTCTGAACGAGATAATACAAGAAATAAGCTAACGATAAGCAGAGTCCCGCCCGCAGCATCATCAGTTTCCGGCCGTGCTTGTCAGCGATGGAGCCCCAAAACGGCGCAATCAGAGAGCTCGCCAGGAACGTAACGGCTAATACGACCCCCGTCCATGCTTCCAAATGATCTTGCACGCCCAAGTCCTTTTGTAGAAAAATGGACATAAACGGAATCGAGACTGAATAAGCCATACCGACCAGGAAGGTTCCGGTCCATAAGACAAACAGATTCCGTTTCCATGAGAATTCCAAGCCCATACACTTCCTTTATGTAGAGTAATGATCTTGGTTCTATCTTACATGAAACCTTCAATCGAGTCTCCAAGAACATAATAAAAACGCAAGCTACGTGTTGCGGGAACGAATGCGCGAAGAAATTGAAAACATGCGAAAACGCTACTGACATACTGTTGTCAGTAGCGTTTTCGTATAATCGGAATCAATAATTCAGGCTAGACTAGTTTCAACCGATAAAATGGCCCCATCGCTTCAGATTGAAGCATGGAGCCATTTTTTCTGCCTTTCCATTGGGCTCGAACTCTTATTCTGCACGGCGTGCAACTTCATTTACCTTGGCCAGCAACTCCTTGAGTTGGCCTAATGATTGTACATATTTTTCAAATGAACCGCAGATTTCAGCAAAAATATCTATCGATACATGCAGCATCTGCTCCTGCAATAGTGCGCCTTTGTCCGTTAACCCGATCTCGACCTTCCGTTCATCCGTTATAGACCGTTTGCGAACAACCAGATCGGATTCCTGAAGCCGCTTCAACAGCGGTGTCAAAGTCCCTGAATCCAGAAGCAAGCGATCACCGAGCTCCGTCACTGTACTGGTGCCTGTTTCCCAAAGCACAACCATCACCAAATACTGAGGATACGTTAGACCGAACTTATCAAGAATTGGCCGATAAATACGCGTTAATTCACGGGATGTGGCATAGGCCGTGAAGCATAGCATATCTTCAAGCTTCATTTCATCTCTATTATTCATCACAATTCCCCCTAATATTTAGATTATTAACATTTTAGCGCAAACTATTTCTTTCCCACAATTTGATTTTTCACTATATATAGAATGGCGTTAGCAATCGCCTCTGTTTAAATTTAACAAAATTATATTTATAGCAATCTAATTGACAACAACGATAATCGAGATGTATAATTCGTTGCATAAGGTTTTATACAATTTAATTTTACAAAATATATTGGAAGGGAATGAAATCATATGTCCATTTATAATTTCAATGTAAAAACCTCAAAAGGCCAACAAAAATCCATGGGTGATTACCGCAATAAGGTGATGCTGATTGTAAATACGGCAAGTAAGTGTGCCTTTACACCTCAATTCAAAGAGCTTCAGGAAATTTACAAGCAATATAAAGACAGTGGTCTTGAAATACTCGGCTTTCCCTGCAATCAGTTCGGCAGCGGCGAGAAAGGTGACCTTGAAGAAATCCAAAGCTTTTGCGAAATTAACTTTGGTGTTACGTTCCAGCTCTTCAATAAAATCGATGTGAATGGCCCCCATGCCGATCCGCTCTACAGCTTCTTAAAGAGAGAAGCCAAAGGCGTGCTGGGCTCTGAGTCGATAAAATGGAACTTTACGAAGTTTCTTGTTGATCGCCAAGGCAACGTAATAAAACGTTATGGCTCCACAGATAAGCCTTCCGCAATCGTAGAAGATCTGAAAAAACTGCTGTAAATCATTTGCAGCAAAACGAAACGGCAACCGCATGACGGTTGCCGTTTAATTTATTTGGATATCGCACATAATAGATCGATCACAGGCTAGGGCGTTACTTCATCACATTACCCAAATGAATCTTTCTGAAATCGGATGGATAGCTGTCATAATACTCCGTAAATAGCTTGGTAAAATGCCGTGTACTGTAATAACCGACTTGTTCTGCAATTTGTTTGACTTGCAGATTGGTATTCAGCAGCAGCTCCTTCGCTTTCAGCATGCGGATGTTCGTGACGTATTTGACAAACGTGACGCCTGCTTTTTTATGAAACAACATGCTTAAATGATTCGCCGTCACTTGTAATTGGTGAGCAATCTGTCCAATCCCGATATCGTCCATATAATGATTCTCAATATACTGGATGACCTGCTCCACCAAATCCGCAGCATGCGGTTCTTTATGCTTCTTGTCGAGCAGCATCGTTTCGCCCAATCGCCGCAGACTCCGGATCACCGCATCGGAACTGGCGTCTTCGGCCAACGATACACCGACGTTATAGGTCAAAAATCGATTCACTGAGTGTTTCTCCACTTGACAGGGGAGTCCCTCGTTATCCAATGCAGTTTCCAGTTCGTTCACCGCAGCTTGGTATTTCAAAAAATTCCCTGCCTGCAAGTGAGGCTTCAGGCTGCTTAACAAGCCGCTCAGCTTGGTTTTATGCGGAACGCCCGCAGCCGCCTCCAGCTCACTCATGGCAATGGTGCTACCCATTCCACATAAAGCGCGCAAGCTGCCCCTGCTCTGCAGTTGTTGAAGCTGCGTGTTCAACTGCACGAACCCTTGGCATTCGCTTGTACGAAGAACGGTCACCTTCACGTCGGGATGATAGCAAACAGCCTTACGCTCCAACCAGGCAAAATAACGCTGCACCCGCTCTCTGCCTTCGGTATCCAAGTCTGGATCCCATGCGCCTACAGCCGCCAGTTCACCATTAGGCAAAGCCAGCAAGGCAAATTGAATGCCGTGAATCAAGGCATGATTCATATCCTTGCGAAGCTCCTCGAACATGCGGCAGGTGAGATCCGGGAGATCCAGGGCATGCTGGGCCGAATCAAATAAGATCGTTGTGCCGATAAAATAGCCCCGATAAAACAAACCATCGCGATCTTCAGAACGCAATGAGGTTAATCCGTGACAGAGGGCGAATAAACTGTTCTCGAACTGCTGATTCAGCAAGCGCATGAACTCCAAATCATGCTTAGCCGTATGATGAAGCGCCTTCTCCAGCTCAATAGGGTCGACAGGCTTGAGCAAATATTCCGACGCCCCCAGCTTCAACGCTTCCTGGGCATAGGAAAAGTCGGAAAATCCGCTCAAAATAATCCACTTCGTACAAGGGGATATTTCTTTCCCCGCACGTATCGCTTCCAATCCACTCAACTTCGGCATGCGGATATCAATGATGACGACGCCAGGCTTATGCAGCTTGACCAGCTCGATCAGCTCCTCACCATTGGTCGCCTCCCCCACAAGCTCCCATTCTGACTCCATATCCTGGATCATGCTGATCACACTGGCTCGAATTAAGCTTTCATCGTCCGCAACAATCAACTTCATGCACGACTCACATCCTTCAGCGGGATTTGCATACGTACCTCTGTCCCTTCGGCCGAACTGCTTCTCACGGTCATCACAGCTTCTTCAAAAGCCAGCCGCAAACGCTCCCTGACATTACTGAGTCCTACGGCTACCTTCGCCTTGCTTTCATCAAATCCTTGTCCATTATCGCAAATACGAATGATCAAATCCGGCTCCTCAATTGTAATATCTACAATTAATTCACAGGCTCGGTCACTCGGCTCGATCCCATGAATGATGGCATTCTCGACGATCGGCTGCAGCAGCAGCTTGGGAATGCAGATTGAAAGTGCTTGCGGGTCGCAGAATAAACGCACGTCCAGCTTCTCGGGGAAACGAATTTGCTGCAGCTCGCAATACTTCTCCAGGAAATCCATCTCCTCCCGCAGCATCGCAATGTCTTTATGCTCCAGCGTGTACCGCAGCATTCCGCTCAGCGATAAAATCGCGCGTTCCAGCAGCTTGCTTTTGCCTGTACGGTTCAAGCCAATAAACCCATTCAATGTATTATAAAGAAAATGCGGCTGGATTTGCGACTGCAAAGCCCGGTACTCTGCATTCCGTTGACCCAGCACCGCCTTATATTCACGGTCAATAAGCTCGTCGAGCTTGAAAATCATCGTGTTCAAACTCCGGCCCAGTTGCGAAATCTCGTCATTCCCCTTCACTTCGTAGAACGTATGCATATCTCCTCGCTGCACACGCTTCATAACCTGAATCATCTGTTTGAAAGGGGTTACCATCCAGTTGGAAACCGTAAAGTACAAGATCAAAGCGACGAGCAAGCCGGCTGCCGCAATGGCGAATCCGACGGCATAAACACGGCGCAGATGCATCGTAATGAACGTCTCCGGCGAGAGAACGGCAATTTTCCAGTTCGAACGGGGAATCGTTTCACTGATGACCAGGTACGAGCTGTCATTCTCCGAAGCCCGCTCTTGGCCCGATGCGACCTGCTGCAGCAAAGACTTCGAAATGGGTGAGTTGGCATAAATCATTTGATGGTTATCATCCAATATAACCGCAATGGAACCTTGATTTAAGCGAATCCCTTGCATAATTTTTTCCAGTACGTCGGTGTCCGCATCCGCCATAATGATGCCTAACGGCCTTCTGGAGTCGGGATCCTTGATCAGCCGTGCCACGGAGAACACTTCTTCCCCGCCGCCATCCAAATAATTTTGCTTGTGAACACTTATGAAAGCGACATCGCCGTCTGCCTTCAGCGCTTTAATATACCAATCCTGCTTGTCAAAAGGAAAACCTTTCAAAACTTTGTCCGAATAACTATAAGGGGGGGTGATGTATACAGAGCCATCCATAGGGAGCAATATCGTTCCCAGGATATCTTTTCTCATGTTCGTAAAGGATTTGGGCAGTGTATTGTGAAGAACTTCTTCAGCCTGATACTGCTCATAAGGGGATAAAAGCTGCCACTGGAAGGTGGATTTGAGTTTGAGCGAACGCATCACTTCATCGTTTAAATACGGTGTTACCGTCATGCGCTCCAAATCATCCTGATACGTCTCGATATCGAAGGTAAGCGCAGTTAAAGTCCCCTCGAGTAGAGAGGACTCCTGTTTCTTGATCAAATTCATATAATACGAAGGCAGCTGCGTCACAACGCCGACGATAGGAATGACGATAGTGATGAAGAAGAGCAGCGATAATTTGAAGCGGATCGACTGCCTGATAAGCAACGCCTCCTTGATCATCGCCGGAACAGTATGGACCGGCGTCAGCCCTTAATCGCTCCGGAAGCAAGCCCGTTGACGAAATAGCGCTGGAGAAATAAGTATACGAGTGTCATCGGAATCGCGCCCATGAAGGATCCGGCGGCAACCCAGCCCACATTGCTCGTGTATTGCCCGAAGAATGCGGAGAGCGCTACCGTAATCGTACGCAGCTCCGGCTTTTGCAAGAAAAAGACCGAGAACTGATAGTCGTTCCAAACCGCTACACCGGATAAAATCACAACGGTTGCCGTCACCGGCTTCAGCAGCGGCAAAATCACCGTGAAAAATAACTGAAAGCGCCCGGCACCGTCAATCATCGCCGCTTCATCCAAATCGCGGGGAATCGTGCTGATAAAACCGGTGTACAAGAAGATCGTCATCGGCAGGTTAAAGGTAATGAAGAGCAAGATGATGCCCCAATACTGATTCATCCCGCCAATATCTACCATAAATTTATACAATGGAACCAAAATCGTCAATGGGGGAACGATCAGCGCCGAAACAAAAACCGCATAAATGAATTTATTCCACCCGGTTTGGCGCCGAGCCAATGGATAAGCCGCAATCGAGCCGATCGCCACAATCAGCACGATGGAGCACACGGTGACAATCAAATTGCTGCGAAAGGCGGAAGCCAGATGCGCCTCCTTCCAGGCATCGAGAAAATTGCCGAAGTAAAAATATCCGGGAAACATCCATTTCGAGCTCAGGTCTGCGACTTCCTTGAACGCCGTTGTGACTAGCACGTAGAACGGTAAAATATGCAGAAGACAGATGACAAGCGATAGTAAGGTTGGCCAAAATCTTTTGTTCTTCGTCATGCGTTGACCTCCCTCCTTCTAAGAAATACAAGCGATGTGATACTCACGATGGATATGAGAATAAACATGAGAATACCGATTGTCGCTGCATAGCCCGCATCTTCCCTGCCGAAATACAGCAAGTACATAATCGAGGATAAGGAAGCGGACGCATACCCCGGACCGCTGTTGGTCAAGGCGACAATGACGTCGAACAGCTTCAACCCGCCGATCAGATTGAGCACCATGCTCACAGTAAAGGCTGGAGCAATGAGCGGCCATGTAATGTGGACGAAACGTTTCCAAGGCCCTGCACCGTCAATCGTGGCCGCTTCGTAATAGTCCCGAGGAATCGACTGTAGCCCGGCCAAATATAGCACCATCGCAATACCTAAGTATTGGTAAGTATTTACAAAGGTAATGATCCATACGTTCTTTACAGGATCCCCCAACAGATTGGCAGGCTGGTCTCCGAACAGCAGTAAAATATCGTTAATGGCTCCGCCTTGATACTGGAAGAAGAAGTACCAGATGTAGCCCATGATGAGCGAACTGATAATTACGGGCAAATAAATAATGGTACGGACAAAGCCCCTGGTCCTTATGTTCATATTCAGAAAGAGTGCATAGAGCAGACCGATGATATTCTGAAAAACTGAACTTCCGACACCGTATATAACCGTATTCTTGATAACCTTAATAATCTCCGGATCTTGAAACATCCGCTTATAATTGTCAAATCCGATCCATTTATAATCCAGGTTATAACCGTCCCAGTTCGTGAACGAGATCTTCATGCCTTTGAAAAAAGGATAAAAAATAAACACACAAAATAACAGAAGCGCGGGAACATAGAGGAGATTTAGCATTGCGCCGCTTCGGATCATGCGCGCCCATGCCGTCTCCGGCGTTCGGACCTGCGGCTTAGCCTGTACAGCCATTGTTTTCGTTTCAGCCATGCGAGCACCTTCTTATCGAAAGATTAAGAAAGGGAGGGTGGTTGACCCTCCCTTTGCAGAGATTATTGACTGCGTAGTCGCAAATATTCGGACTTCATCTTATCGGAGAATTGCTGCGGCGTGACCGTTCCCGCCAATAGCGCGACGCCCGTTTTACACATGACGTCCCACATGCCGTTCGGCAAGTAGACGCGATCGAAGTAAGGAAACACGCGAATGTTCTCGAACTGTTTGTAGTACGCGGTGAATTCGTGGTTGGATTGAATATTTTTCAAGCCGGCCGGCAGCTTCGTCGCATTGGCAATTTTTGTCATATTGTCCGCTTTGGCAAAGAAAGCGATCAATTTCTTCGATTCCGCCAAATGCTTGCCGTCTTTCCAGGCCCCCATCGTATAACGCTCGCCGCCCGAGAACGACTGGCCGTCGCCTTCCACCATGGATGTCAGCGGAGCAATACCGATTTTGGCATTCTTATTGTATTTGTACACTTCATCCGCAAACGAAGGTGCTCCGAATACGAAGGCCACTTTGCCTTGTGCGAACAACTGTGGCATATCTGCGTATTTGGCAGTCAGCACATCCTTGTTGATGTAGCCTTTCTTGCCCATATCCGCCAGCTTCTGCGCCAATGGCGTCCATTTGTTCCAATCGAACGTGCCGTTGAGCAGCGTTGCGGCATCATTCGTCGACGGACTGATGAACATCGATGTCGCGTATAAATCGGAGAATCCACCGATCATGCCGTTATCGACGCCTGACATAAAGAACGGTGTTACGGCACCGTTACTGCCGGTTTTGATCTTCTCGGCATCGGCCATCAATTCATCGAACGTTTTGGGTGGTGTAATCCCATATTTATCCAAGATTTCGGCGTTATAGGAGATCCCGTCCTTCGCTTCGCTCATGACGAGCGCCTCTACCTTGCCATCTTTATCCGTTACAACCGGTTTAATCGTATCTGTCAGATCTTTAGCCCATGGCTCATTACGCAGGTCGGCCAAAAATTTACCGTAGCGGATAACAGCCCAGCCGTGTGTATCGAACACATCAGGCAGGTCGTTGGCCGCCATTTTTACTTTCAAAATGTTCTCGTATTCGGCGCCAGGGAATTGAAACTCCACCGAGATATTCGGATTTTCCTTGGTAAAGTCTGCCGCAATGCCTTTCATCATTTCTTGGTTCGGAAGCTCGGAGATCGTACTGTACACGGTTAACTTGATCTTGTCGCCACTCGCCTTCGCATCCGCCGGGGCGGCGCTGGTTTGTGCTGCTGCAGGACTGTTCGCTGGAGCTGGCGTCGAAGATGTGGTGGAACTGCTGCTGGGTCTGGTCGAACAGCCGGAGAGTACAACGCTGAGGGATAAGCCGATAGCCATTACACTAAAAAATGATTTTTTCATTTTTATGCGAATCCTCCCTTTTATCTCATACTTCTTATCTTGTTCACACCACTATCATAACCCGAAATGGCAACGCTTTCATATGATCCAAATCTACGATTCGAGCGCTAATTTTCATGATGTCAAGAGAAGTGCTTGAACTGCGGAAGCCACTTGCGGTTAGCTTCGAACATCTCGTCAACCATCGAGCGGATTTCAGCCAAGCTCAGAACGGCAGAGGTCAAAGGGTCGAAACAGATGGCATGAAAAATTTTGCGCGGATCGCCTGTCAGCGCCCCTTCCACGGCCAGCTCTTCGCATCTAGCGCTGGTGTTGACCAGAACGGCCAGTTGATCCGGCAGCGAGCCGACGTGAATCGGGCTTAACCGTCCTCGCGAAGCCAGTACCGGCACTTCCACACAGCAGCCTTCCGGCAAATTATCAATCAGCCCGAAGTTCCGGACATTGCCGTTGAATTCGAACAACGTGCCATCGCCAATGGTCGCGTTAAAGATATACGAAGCGTACTCCTCGCCCCGCTGCAGATCGATCGGGCTATCCCGCCACGCTTCCATTTGCTGCTGCCAGCCGGCCCGCCTGTTCTCGGCGTATGCGATGGTCGCCGCATAGGCGCCGGGATTCCAGCCCGTGCCATGCGTGCAGTACTGCTCGATCAAGTCCGGACGCTTGCGAAACCAGGCGTTGTACTCGGAATTATGCCCGCTCGATTCGGTAACGTAATAATCCAGATGCAGGAACATTTCATTCCGTACCTGCTCCTCGTTATAAATCTCCGGCCGGTTCAGGACCGCATCCCGAATCAAAGGATAAGCGTCTTTGCCGTTCCATTTGTAATCCAAGTAAAACGCTTGGTGATTGATGCCGGCACATCGGTATGTAATCTCGCTCATTGGCGCCCCGATCCAGCCTGCCAGCATCTGGGACGTCCCTTGAACACTGTGGCACAAGCCTGTCACTTGCACGCTGCTTTCGCTCTGCATGGCTCTAATCAGCATCGCCATCGGATTGGAATAATTCAGGAAGATGGCGTCCGGACAATAACGCTCAATATCCCGGCAAATATCCAGCATCACGGGAACCGTGCGAAGAAAACGGAAAATGCCCGCCGGCCCACGGGTATCGCCAATATTAATATCCACGCCATATGACTTCGGAATTTCCAGATCCGTCCGCCATACATCCAAGTCATTGACCAAGATCGTGCAGACGACACCATGGGCTCCCTTGAGCGCTTCCGCCCTGTCGGTTGTCGCCTCGACCCTGGCCTTATACGACCCTGCGCTGATCAAATTCTCAACGGCACGCATGGCATAACTCAACCGTTCGGCGCTAATATCCATCAAGACGATCGTGCAATCTTGAAAAGCTTCAAACGTCAACAAATCGCGAACGAGATTTTTCGTAAACACCAAGCTGCCGGCTCCGATAAAAGCAATCCTCGTCATCCTGCTTCACTCCTCTCGATCTCCTAAGGGTCCCGTGATTACCGCAGCCCGATGCCGCCGTCCACCGTCAACTGCTGCCCGGTAATTTGACCAGCCATTTCCGACACCATGAATGCGACGGCTGCAGCAATATCTGCGCCATTCTGCATCCTGCCCATCGGCATGCGGCGAATCGCCTGTTCCAGCGACTCACCGTCTTCACCGCTCGCTGCCAAACGGGCCAGCTCGCCATCGGACGACACCCATCCCGGATGAATGCAGTTCACCCGGATCTTGTGCACAGCCAAAGCGCCCGCCAAATTGCGGGTCAGGGTCACTAAGCCGCCTTTGGAAATCGCATAGGCTAATGTATCCACCGCTCCTTTGGTTGCGTGCAGCGAGCCAATATTGATGATGCTGCCTCCCCCTCGTGCGATCATCCCGGGAACGGCGGCTTGACATGCCAAATAAGCGCCTTTCAAATTAATGTCCATCACACGGTTCCAGAACGCCTCATCGGTTTCGAACAGATCCGCTCGCGGAAAGATGCCGGCATTGTTGACCAGAATGTCCAGCCCTCCGAACTCGCGCTCCGCATAGGCCACCATGTGGGCCACATCGGAGGATTTGGAGACATCACTGTGCACATACCTGGCCTGATAACCCGCTTGGCGCCACCGCTCCGCAACCTGTTCGCCACGGTCATCGACATCGGCGAGCACGACATGGACACCGAAGCGGAGCAGCTGTTCGGCAATGTCCGCTCCGATTCCTTTGGCGGCGCCGGTTATAAGCGCTGTTTTCCCTGCCAGTTGAAACACGGAAGCTTCGTTCATCGGTTCAACCTCCCTGTCTTTCCCCAGCTGCCTGCGGGAACACTTCCGAGCTTCGCTGCTCCGCCGCAGCCCGTTCATAAGCCACACGAGGGATTTGCGTGGCCAGCTTCCCTCCGCTGACATCGATCATCGTCCCCGTGATGTAGCCGGCAAAATCAGAGGCGAGAAAACAGATCAGGTACGCGACATCTTCCTTGTTCCCCCAGCGCCGCAAGGTCAAAGTGTCCAGCAGACGCTGCTGCGTCGCTTCCGGCTGCTCGGCAAAATGGTTCATATCCGTCGGGATCATGCCGGGGGCATAACAATTGACGGTAATGTTCCACGGCCCCAATTCCCCGGCCAGCACGCGGGTGAACTGCTCCACGCCGGCTTTGGACGAGGCATAAGCTGCGCTGCCGTAGGAAGGCACGATCGCTGCGAATGAAGCTGCATTGATGATGCGGCCGGATTGCTGCTTTTTCATGACAGGCGCTACAGCCTTGCACATCAGAAAGGTACCCTTCAGATTAATATCCAGGTTCAGATCCCAGACTTCCTCCGCCAAAGCTTCCACAGGGCCTCCCCCGGCGACACCGGCGTTATTGACAAGAATATCGATGCGGCCGTAAGCTTGCTCGACCTCACGCACCACCTGCTCAATCTGCGAATAGTCTCGGACATCACATTTGAATTGAGCGCCCTGATACCCTAGACGGGCAAATTCTGCTTTCACTTCTGCCAAATTTGCCTCGTTAATGTCCGTAATGACGGTGACGACCCCTTCACTTGCCAAGGTCAAAGCAATTTCTTTGCCGATCCCTCGTCCGGCCCCGGTGACAATCGCCACTCGGTCTCTTAAATCGATATGCACTCCGCCCATCTCCTCTCCGGATTACCGCAGCAGCCGCCGCTTAGACTCATTTTGGGAACGCATTGCATCATGCATATAGGAAACGCTGGCAAACAGCTGCCGCTCTTCATAAGCAATAATACCCACCTCCGTATCGCCCTTCTCGTAAGGCGTCCGCCAATCTCCGGGAGGCTTGGCGTGCGCTTGCACAAAACGGATCAGGCCGGCCAGCTGCGAGGCGGAGCGTGCCGGATACTCCGGCCAATAATCGTCGCAGAGCACACGGGTGTGGCGCGCTTCCAGAGCGCCCAGTTCCAGCGACATGTTGACGTCCGGGCACACAGCCTCCAGCACCTCGAATAAGGCTGGGAAATCGACACTGCCTTGGCCGAGCGGACAACGCACGAGACGATAGCCCTCTTCGCTCAGGTAGATCCAATAGTCTTTGAGATGCACGTGCTTCAAATGCGCACCAATCTTGCGGGCAAAAGCGATCGGCTCCTCAGCCGTTGCCAACGGATTGCCCGTATCCAGCGTGATGCCAAAATGCGGCGAGCCGATTTCCTCGCACAGCCATAGCAGCTCCTCCGAGGCGAGATCCTGATGATTCTCCACCGCTAGCGTGACGCCGCACGCTGCTGCCGCTTTGACCGCCTCCTTCAAGCCGGACAAAGCCTCTTGCAGGAATGGCTGCCAGCTGCCGGCTAACTGCCGCCGGTCACCGCCAAAACCTGCGCCGCCGACTACCGTCCGCACAATCGGGGCGCCCAAGCGGGCAGCCGTCTCACACGCTGCTGCCAGTGTCTTGGGATCGTAGCCGCCTGAAGCTACGACAATATAAAAATCCCGCTCGCGGGCTGCCCGCGCCAGCGCATCCACATCCTCGCCCTCCAGGAGCGAGACCGGCAGTTCAATCCCTTGAAGGCCATATTCGCTGGCCTGCTCCAACAGCTGCGATGCCGTAATACGCGAACGGCTGGACTTCGGATGAACCCCCATCGCAAAGGTGGTGCCATATACAGATAGACCGATCTTCATCATTGATCACCCTTTATACATAGATTGCGGGTCGCTATCTCGCTGTCCAGCCGCCGTCAACCACAAGCGAAGTGCCGGTCATGAAGCTCGAAGCATCCGACGCCATATACACCACTGCGCCGATCAGCTCCTCCGGCCTGCCCCAACGGCCCAGGGCAATATTGTCCGTAAAAAATTTATTCGCCTCCGGATTGTTCAACACCACTTGATTCAGCTCCGTAGCAAACGGTCCCGGGCATAACGCATTCACCGTAATATTGTAAGGTGCCCATTCCAGCGCCAGCACTTTCGTGAGCTGAATGAGCCCGCCTTTGCTTGAACAGTACGCCCCCCGTTCGGGAAGCGCAATCATCCCCAGCATCGAGGACATATTAATCACTCTTCCGTAACGCTGCTGCTTCATCACTTTAGCGACGGACCGGGCGCATAAAAAGGGGGCTTTCAAATTCGTATTTTGCACTAGATCCCAGCTGGCTTCATCGAATTCTTCAATCGGTTTTCGCACATTGATGCCGGCATTATTAATGAGAATGTCGATGCGCCCGAACTCGCCGATCACGGCTTCGACCATCGCGTCCACCTGCTCCACAACGGTGACATCGACTGCGACCCCCAGCGTTCTCCGGCCCGTTGAGTGAGCAATCGCTTTCGCCGCCCCCACGGCCTTCTCCTTGTTCCTGCTGGTGACGACCACATCGGCCCCCGCCTCTGCCAGCGCTTGTGCCATAACCATGCCCAGGCCTCCCGTGCCGCCTGTAATTAAAGCAACGCGACCATCCAATTTGAAAATATCCAAACTCATCGTATTCTCACGCCCTCCCTATTCCTTCTCCGCCTCATAAGTCGTGCTCAACAAGCCGATGTTCGCAATCTCAATTTCCGTAACATCTCCGTCTTTGAGCCAAACCTGCGGATTACGCCCCATCCCGACGCCAAACGGCGTTCCCGTGCTGATGATGTCGCCTGGCTGCAGCGTAATGGTCTTGGAGAGGAACGACAGCAAATAAGGGACGTTAAAGATGAGCTCTTTCGTATTCGAGCTTTGCATCACTTCACCGTTCAGCTTCAAGGAGATGTCCAAGCGATGCGGGTCGGAAATCTCATCCGCCGTCACAATCCACGGCCCTGTAGGCGCAAACGTGTCAATCGCCTTGCCTCGCGTCCATTGAGGCTCATTCAACTGAATGTCTCTGGCGCTGACATCGTTCACGATCGTATAGCCGAACACATAATTCATAGCTTCTTCGATTGGCACATGTTTGGCTGTCCGGCCGACGATGAAAGCAAGTTCTGCCTCGTAGTCACATTGCTGCACGTCTCTTGGGATGACAACGGCATCGCCGTCACCAATCAGACTATTCCTATACTTTGGAAATAAAACCGGTACCTTCGGCGTCTGCATCTTTGATTCTTTCACATGATCCGCATAGTTAAGGCCGATACAAATGATTTTATCCGGGTCCGTCAGCGGAGAGAGCAGCCGGATCTGTTCGCGCGTATAGCTGGCTTCCGCCCCTCGAATCCTGGCTTCAAGCCCCTCGAGCGCAGCCTGCGAACCGTCCAGACGGCGGATCAAATCGCGCATCGTCCCCTTGCTTTCAAGCTCGCAGAATGCGATGCCGTCTACGGAACCGCCGATTCTTAGCGTCTGTTCAAGATCATCCTTCAGCGTAAATTGTATGAGCTTCATGGCTCTTACAGCTCCTTCTCGGCATCATTTATCGTTAGCATGATTTTGGCCGTCTTGCCTGGATTCTTAATCAAAGTTTCAAAGCAGGCGCCCCCTTGCTCCAATGGAGCATGAATCGTCCAAGGCGCTAAGCTGACTCTTCCTTCGCTAATCCATTGCAGAGCCGTCTCAAAATCGTCGGAATGGTAAGCAAAAGCGCCTGTCACTTGAATCTCGCTGCGGATCAGCTTATTCACAGGCAGCATGCTGGCTTCTTCATGCAAACCGGTAAATACAACCCGGCCGCCCGGATTGATATGATCTACACAGGTTTGTCGCGTAATTTGCATCCCGACAGCGTCAACAGCGTTATCAAAGTAGGCCCCTTCGGCCAACTCGCTGACATTCCGTGCCGTCTGGGCGCCTAACTCTTGAGCGATCTCCAGCCGCTCTTCATTAATATCAACCACGGATATGTGGCGAAGCCCAAACGTCTGTGCGGCTTGAAGCACGAGGAGTCCGATCGGGCCTGCCCCCATGATCAGCAAACGATCGGTAGGAAACGGTTTCAACAGCTTGCAAATGTGCACGGCGCAGGCGAACGGCTCAGTGAGCGCTCCCTCATCCATGGTGATATTCTCAGGCAGCGCATATACGTTCTTCTCCGCGATCGTGACGAACTCGGCGAAAGCGCCCGGCCGGTGCGCACCGATCAGCTGCCGTTCCCGGCATAATTGCGCTGCTCCCGTCGTACAAGCCCGGCAGCGACCGCAAGACACCAGCGGGTTCGCCGTTACCCGCTCACCGGGTCGAAACCGCGATCCGGCGCTACCTGTCATGGCGATCGTCCCGGCAAATTCATGCCCCATAATGAGCGGAGGCTTACGCAGGGAATTATGGCCCAAATACCCGCTGAGCTCCGATCCGCAAATACCTGCGCGTTCCACCCGAATCAGCACTTCGTCCGCTCTCGGTACGGGCACTTCCACCTCCCGCATTTGCATATCGCTCGGTCCCTCATAGATTAATGCTTTCACGGCCAAGCCTCCCCTCCATCACTTTCCGATTGTTCCATCAATCCAACTTGCTCCTTTTTTCCCAGCCTTGCTTAAAGAGCGGCAGCCAATGTCCGGGATCGTAAGGATGTTTGGCGATCTCTTCCAGGTTCAAGTCGATGCCAAGACCCGGACCTTCCGGCGGCAGCAGATAGCCGTTCTCCACCCTTAACGACGGCATTAGCAAGCGCTCTTCCCAAGGATCATTGAACTCATCGAAAATCTCATGGATGAAAAAGTTCGGCGTCGCCATGTTCAAATGCGCACAAACCACCGAGCAGATCGGCCCTTGGGCGCTATGCGGCGCTGTGACGCCGTTATGTGCGTGCACCATGCCGCAAATTTGCTTGGAAGCCGCAATGCCCAGATACTGAGGCTCCAACTGAATGATATGTACCGCATCATGCTTCAGCAGCTCAGCAAACTGCTCACGGCTGTAATAATCTTCGCCACAAGCAACTGGAACGGGGCTGCGCTTCGCAACCTCGACCATGGAAGAGATCCGCCCGGGAGGAACTGGCGCTTCAAACCAGGTCGGCTTATAAATCTGCATCGCATCTGCAAATTGCAGGGCCGTATGTACGCTGAACCGGTTATGTCCTTCGATTAGAATATCGACATCGGGACCTACAGCCTCACGAACAGCAGCGATAATCTCCAGCGCCAGTTGAAAATCCTGCTTCTCCACGGTCCGCCACGCATTGCCGAACGGATCGAATTTCAGCGCCGTGTAACCTCTGGCGACGACCTCCTTCGCTTTGTCGTGAAAGCTTTGCGGTTCTCTCGGCCCACGGTACCAGCCGTTTGCGTAGCAGCGAAGCTTGTCATGGCATTTGCCGCCGATCAGCTTGTATAATGGCTGTCCGGCCTCTTTGCCGATAATGTCCCAGCAAGCGGTTTCAATCGCAGCCAGCGCCGAACCCTGGATCTGCCCGCCATCGGAGTAAACGTCACGTGTCATCTTTAAGGCAATTGTTTCTACATCATGAACATCCATGCCAATGTACAAGTGTTTCAGTTCATGGATGGCGGCTTCCACGGTTTTGGCAAAACCGTTCAGCGTGCCTTCGCCAATTCCATAAACGCCTTCTTTCGTGTGGAGTTTGACAAAAAGCCAGTTTTTCCACGAATTCCCGACGATAAACGTTTCCACATTTGTAATGATCATGTCGATTAATGTCCTTTCTTATTTCTAATATAGAAACTTAATTTCCTTTCTTATCACCACTATAAAACCGCTCCCATAATCTGTCAACGCTAAAATTCCCCCATTGACTATGGTTATTCTATCCTCTAACATTAAGAAATAGAAATAATATTTCTAATACGAAAATAACGCGTGAAGCGCCTTTATACTAGGAGGGAACTGCATGGCTCGAAGAGTCATATCGACAAGTGAAAGCAAAGATAAGGTGGCTTCATCCACTGTTTTAAAAGCATTGAATGTACTTCATGTGCTTTCTGAACTCTGTGATCAGCAGCTCGACGGTGCGTCCGTCAGTCAAATAGCCCGACTCTCCAATGAAAGTCCCAGCAGTGTGTGCAAGCATTTGGCAGCTTTTCAGAAAATGGGGCTCGTTGAGCAAGACAGCCATACCGAACGCTATCGGATCGGGGTCTACTCACTGCGCTTGGCTGCAATCGCCCAAAAGACGCTCAATGTTCGCGATATAGCCGCGCCTTATCTGAAGAAGATCGCCGATCAGTTCGGGGAGACGGTGCATCTCGTCGTTCGCGACGGCCATCAAGTCATTTATGTCGACAAGGTCGAATCTTCCAAGACGATCCGCATGCACTCGCAAATCGGCCTTCGCAACCCGATGTACTGCACAGGCGTCGGCAAAGCGATTTTGGCGTTTTCGCCGCTTTCGCTTGTCGAAGCAATTGCCGCCGAAGGGTTTACCGCCTACACGCCGAGCACTCTTATCACGCGTGAAGCGCTGCAGCGCGATCTCGAGCAAATCAGGCTGCGCGGTTATTCCATTGACGACGGTGAGCACGAATCCGATGTGCGCTGTGCTGCTGCCGCTATTTTTAATCACGTGAATGAGCCCGTCGCCTCCCTCAGCATATCCGGACCCAAATGGCGAATTAACGATCCTCTGCTGCATGAATTCGGCTTAACCGTGCACGACGTAGCGCTGCAAATTTCCAGAGGACTCGGCTGTGTCCTGTGAAATAAATAAAGGAAGGAGCGGAGCTCCTTCCTTTCGTCTTAACTTCTGAAGTCCGATTCGGTGCCGGACAGGTTAGCTGCAAGGCCGTGGCAGATTTCTTCTGGACGCGGGCGGCATCGCAAAGCGGGTTTATCGCTTTGCAGACGTTCAGGCGCGAGCGCGCGGCGTTACAAAGCGAGTTTTTCGCTTTGCAGCAGCTCAGACGTGGGCGCGAGGCCGTCATACGAGGCCGGCTCCTTCGTTTGCGGAACTCTCCTTCCGCTATTGAGCAACTTCGGCGCCGCCACGGGCATATAGCGGAAAAGAGTTCCGCTATTACGCCCTGCGAGGCCGTCATACGAGGCCGGCTCCTTCATTTGCGGAACTCTCCTTCCGCTATTGAGCAACTTCGGCGCCCCCACGGGCATATAGCGGAAAAAGAGTTCCGCTATCTCGCCCTGCGAGGCCGGCTCCTTCGTTTGCGGTACTCTCCTTCCGCTATTGAGCAACTTCGGCGCCGCAACGGGCATATAGCGGAAAAAGAGTTCCGCTATCTCGCCCTGCGAGGCCGTCATACGAGGCCGGCTCCTTCGTTTGCGGAACTCTCCTTCCGCTATTGAGCAACTTCGGCGCCGCAACGGGCATATAGCGGAAAAAGAGTTCCGCTATTACGCCCTGCGAGGCGGACAAAGCGGTTTTTCCGCTTTGTCCGCCTCGTTCCATGCTGCTTGACGCCTCTGCCTAACACCTCAAGCCTCCAGCCACAACCGTCGCAAATTGTCCATCGCGATTTGGGAAGCCGCCCTGCATTCTTCCATCCCCTCAAATTCAACCGTCATATACCCGTCATAACCCGATGCCTTAATGAGCTTGAGGATGCGACGCAGGTCAATATCGCCCTGGCCGACGATCGCGCCCCTTATATAGTTGCCATTTGAGGTTTTGAACCAGGGGCCTTCTCCTGGATACTCGTCGTAATGCCGGAAATAAAAATCTTTCACATGGATTAGTGAAGCATAGCCCAAATTTTTACGCACTCCGATGAGAGGCTGCTCATCCACGCACATGAAATTGCCGATATCGAGTGTTGTCTTGAAATTGGGGCGGTTAACCTCCGTCAACACGCGCTGCACGCGATCACTGGCTTGAACGCTGAAGCCGTGATTTTCAATAGTCGTCGTGATTCCATATTGAGCCGCATAATCGGCAATCAAGCGGCTTCCTCTGACCATCGCATGCAAATGTGCTTCGAACCATTGAATCGACATCGCTTCAGGCGGCAACGTGAAGGCTGTCACATCATGGCGCATATGCTTCATACCGAGCGTATGCACTAAATCGACATGCTGCTTGACACGCTCCACTTCCGTTAAGAAAGCATCCTCGTCAGGTTGCACAAAGTTAGCGGGCATTGAGTAATTGGAGAGCTCGATTCCCGCTTCCCTGGCCTTCTCCCGGACTGCCATCGCTAACTCCGGCTGGTCAATGAGCGTAAAGCCATAAGGAACGATCTCCATATGCTCGCCGCCATGCTCTGAAATCCATGCAATCGCATCCAGCACGGTCATTTCCCCGTTTTTTAAAGCCCCTAGCAAACTATATGTACTAAGACCGATCTTCAATGCGGATCACCTCTGCCTCTGCCTTTATTCGATCTCCAGCGCGATTACCGTATCCATATCGTCGGGCAGCTCGGAACCGCCCAAATGAATGAAAGCCCCGCTTGCCGTGTCGGAATACTGCTCTGCCATCCAGGGCATCGACACTTTAAGCTCTGAGCCGTCTGCGAGCAGACGCGCCTTCTTGATTTTCCCCTTCAGTCCCTGAAAATAAATAGGACCGATGCCACGATCAAATACGTGGGCATACAACATGTTGCCATTCTGCGTGTACCGTCCCCATTCCGGCTTCGGAAGCTCCGATGCTCCGCACCCATAAACACTTTCGCTATTGCGCTGTATCCATTCACCTACGGCTGACATAATGCGCAGTGACTGCAGCGGGATTTCCCCTCTTGCATCCGGCCCCACATTCAGAAGCATATTGCCGCCCTTACTCACGCATTCCACTAAAGCTCTTATCACTTGCTTAGGTGACTTATAAGCATGATCCTTCGCATGATAGCCCCAGTTGTCATTGAGTGTAATACAAGCTTCCCACGGTACATTCAAACCGTTCTGATCCACAATACCACCAGGCGGGACGATTTGCTCAGGGGAATAAAAGTCGCCGGCATACACCTCCGGTTCGCTCGCTTTTATATTGCCGCCAAGGCGGTTATCGATAATAATGTCCGGCTGCAGGGAGCGAATCATGTGAACAAGCTCAGTTGCCCGCCACTTTTCCCCCGTCATCTCATCGTAGGAGAAGTCGAACCACATGATATCTATTTGTCCATAATTCGTTAACAGCTCTTTTACTTGTGCATGCAGATAATCGACATAGCGTTCGAACTGGATGGCTTTGTTTTTAAAAGCATCGTTGTCTCTCATGGGATGAATCCGATCACCGTACGCCGGATAATCTTCGTGATGCCAATCAATGAGCGAGTAATAAAAACCGACCTTTAAACCTTCAGCGCGGAATGCCTCCACATACTCCTTAATCAAGTCCCGCTGCGCAGGTGAATTCGTCGCTGTGTACGCTGTAAACTCGCTGTCAAATAGACAGAACCCATCGTGATGTTTCGTTGTCAGAACCGCGTATTGCTGTCCCGCCGCTTTGGCCGCTCTTGCCCAGGCCCGTGGATCGTAGCGATCCGGTTGGAACTCCTGGAAGTAGGGTTCGTACTCCTCATTGCTCAGCTTTTCGATGCTGCGCACCCACTCGCCCCTTGCGGGGATTGCATACAATCCCCAGTGAATGAACATGCCGAAACGCGCTTCTCGAAACCAAGCTGTTCTTTCCCAACGCTTGTTCATGGTCGGCCCCTCCTTATTTTTTCTTATTCATTTTGTCGTAAGCATCCTGATAAATTTGAATGAATTGATCCATTCCCGAATCTTTAAGACCCTTCACGTAAGCATCCCAATCTTTGTCGATGCTCTTGGCTCCCATAATGAACTGCAGCATAGACTGCTTCACGTAATCTGTAATAATCGGCTTCAACTGCTTGACTTGATTGGCCTGCTCGTTCGTCAAGAAAATGTCCGTCGGGAACTCTTCTTTCGGTTGATGGCCTTCGTACAATTCCTTCGTCGCCTTATACAAGCGCGTTTCCAAACCGTCCATCGAATAGATGTCCTGGCTGGCCGTATACGCAGTCTCGCGATATTCAGACGAACGAAGGCCCGGGCCCATTTGATTCCAGTGGTCGTTCTGGACTTGGCCTACCCCGTAAGACGTTTCTTTTACCTTGAACTTGGCTGCTGTTCCACGTGTGTTCTTATCCGTCGCCTCAGCCTTCACCCAATTCCGGCCTTCTTCGCCAAAGTTGGATAAGGTCGTGCCCTCATCCGAGTACAGATAATCGGCAAGACGAATAGCTGCTTCCGGATTTTTATTTTTGTTCGTCACGGCAAACACCGAGTTCCCGATGCCAATGTAATGGGGCGTGAACGATATGCCGTCAGGTCCTGTCAGCGGTGCAATCGGATCATAATCTTTGTGGCGTGTAGCCGTTGGCGAGGCATCGGTGAATTCCCCGAACCAGCCTGCTGGGATCGCACCGGCAATGGCGACATCCGGACTATTCCCTTTTTGGGAAAGCGCATCCGATTTTTGCGTGAACGCTTCTTTATCAATCAGTCCTTCTGCGTACAGTTTATTCAAAAATTGCAGTCCTTTTTTGAAGCCGGGCTGATCGACCGACGTTCCCAACTTGCCGCCATTCATCATAAAATAGTTGTTGTCCGCATTGTAATAAACGAAGGCGTTCATGATGAACGATTCTACATCCGTATGCCAGCCAGTGGGTGAACCCGTTAAAGCAATTTCGTCCGCTTTGCCGTTCCCATTCGGATCTTTTTCCTTAAATGCTTTGAGCATGTTATAGAAATCGTCTGTCGTCTTCGGTGCGCTGAGGCCGAGCTTTTGCAGCCACTTGGTGTTGACCCACATCTTGGCGGAGAACTGGCAATGATAACACTCATTTACCGAAGGTATCGCATAAATATTGCCGTCCGGCGCCGTAATCGCCTTCTCCAAATACGGAATATCTTTAAACGCTTGCTTAATATTCGGCGCATATTGATCGATCAGCTTATTGAGAGGGAGGAGTACGCCTTGCTGACCGTACAACAGCTGCTCTTCTTTCGTCAGATTCCCTTGCATGAAAATATCTGGGTAGTCACCGCTGGCAAGCAGCAGCTGCTTCTTCTCATTCAATGCCGCTGTTTCTCCAGGTACAAGCTGCCAATTCAAATGAATATTCGTTTTTCCTTCCAAATATTTGGTAAACCAGTTCGTATTCAAATCCGCAATATTCGCCGATTGCGGTGCGAAGGCGCTCATCTCAATTTTATTTTTAACAATCGGAAAGCCTGTTGCATTGAAGTCAGCTCCCCCGCCTGTGCTCCCCGTTCCGCTCGGGCTCGTGCTGCTGCCCGCCGGAACTTCGCTGTTAGACGTGCAGCCAATTGCAAACATTGCGATGAATACGATCAGGACCGCCGAAACCCATGTTCTTCCGGTTCTTTTACTTCCCATACGCAAACCCTCCTTGTTTATCATAGACCCTGCATACCTAAGAGACACAAAAACTGTTCAGCTTGCCCCGCATACCTCCCTTCGATAAATAACGGGCGTTTAACCTTTCAGAGAGCCTATCAGCAGCCCTTTCACAAAATGCTGCTGCACAAACGGATACAGGATGAGTACAGGTGCGCTGGCAACGATAATTAGCGAATATTTAAGGAGTTCTTTTAACCCTTGCCGATCCGCAAGCTCCTTGACATCCTTAACCATCGTGGGGTCAATGGAGTTCAGAATCAGAATGTTGCGTAAAATAAGCTGCAGCGGATACAACTTAGCTGATTTCAGAAAAATCAACGCTTCGAAGTAGGAATTCCAGTAGCCAATGGCATACATGAGCACCAGGACGGCAATGATCGGTTTGGACAGCGGAATGACAATGCGCAGCAGAAACTTGAAGTCGCTGCATCCGTCCAAATGTGCCGCCTCCGTCAGCTCCGAAGGAATCGATGTCTGGAAGAACGTCCTCGCCAGAATGACCTGCCACACCGAAATCGCACCCGGAATGATCATCGCCCACCTCGTATCGAGCATACCCATTCCTTTAACGGTCAAATAATAAGGAATCAACCCGCCATTGAACAGCATCGTAAAAATGAACAGGGCTGTGATCACGTTGCGCCCATAAAAGCTTTTCCGTGATAAGGGGTAAGCTGCCGTGATCGTCAAAATGACGCTTAGCAGTGTTCCGAAGAAAAGATAAAATAACGAATTGCTGTACCCTGTCACAATTTGCGGATTCTGAAACACCGCTTTATACCCGCGAAGCGTCGGTTCAACCGGAAGCAACCACACTTTGCCTGAGATGACGGCTGACGAGGAGCTGAATGATGAACTCACAATATAGATGAGAGGATAAGCGACAATGATCAAACAAACCGTCAAAAACAAGTAGACACCGCACAAATATAATCTGTCGACGATGTTTTCATGAATACGGGAAGGCCGCTTTCGCACTTCCAACGACAGTGACTGTTCCGGATGAATCATACCCTTCCCTCCTACCACAAGCTCGTCTCTGAATTTTTCCTTGCCACATAGTTGACCACAATGAGCAGCAGCAAATTCACAATCGAGTTAAAGAGTCCGACAGCTGCGGAAAAGCTGAAGTTTGCTCCGACCAAACCCATTTTGTAAACGTATGTGGAGATTACCTCTGACGCCCCGACATTAATGGCATTTTGCATCAAATACACCTTCTCGAAACCAACGTTCATGATCTGGCCTGCATTCAGAATGAGCAAGATGACAGCCGTTGGCCTCAGGCTTGGCCAATCAATATGTCTCATCCGCTGAAACCGTGTTGCACCGTCCACTTTGGCCGCCTCATATAAATGCGGGTCTACTCCTGCCAAAGCGGCAATGTAGATGACGGACGCATAGCCCGTGAACTGCCAAACATCAGAAAGGACATATACCGTTTTGAAATAGGCCGGCTTTGACATTACATTTTCGGCTGGAAATCCGAATTTATCGGCTAAGATATGGACGAAGCCAAGCTCCGGGGAAAGGAACAACATAATAATGGAAACCATGATGACTGTTGAAATGAAGTATGGCGCGAAGGTAACCAATTGAACGGTGCGCTTGAAAATCCCGTTTTTCAATTCGTTTAACGCCAGGGCCAGTATGATGGGTGCCGGAAAGCCTACTAGCAGAGAGTATAGACTAAGCAATGCCGTGTTTTTTATCACTCTCCAAAAAATAGGCAAATGGAAGAAGTCCACAAAATGCTTGAAGCCAATCCAATCGCTTCCCCATATTCCTTTGGTAACCACATAGTTTTTAAAAGCAATTTGCACTCCGACCATCGGTACATATTTAAAAATGATTAGATAAATGAGCGAGGGCAAAATAATCATATAGAGCTGCCAGTTTTTCTTTACCATCTTAAGTGCTATACTCATGGTACTCCCCCTCGAAAGATGACTGATGCGCTGCATATTAAGCGCTTACATTACCTATCATATAGGAGGCTGGCACATATTTATAGTGATCGTTTTTAAGCCATACTGTCCATTTATAAGGTGGTGTGATCCGTGAAACAGAAGCCTGCATTCAGCTACCAAAACTTATCGATTGTGAAAAAAATGGCCATAGGCTACATCTTCATCATCTTCATTCCGATTATTTCATTCGGCCTCTTCCTGTATAATCTGAACTACAACAGCTTTCTCGAAGAATATGCGCAAGGCAGGCAAAAGATTGTTAATCAAGTATTGAACAATATTACGGTAAGCACCGTGCAAATCGAGGCCGCTTATCAACTTTTCCAAAATAATTCGAACACCATTGCCTATTTGAGCGGGAACTACCGGACCGATTACGAGCAAGTATCCAATTTTTTGACTTACATCAGACCCTTGTTTTCTTACATCATGTCATCCAATCGAATGATTGAGAGTATGACGATTTATATGGAACAGCAGAATGGCATGGTTTTTCGGCCGGAAATGGCCAAGATGGACGAGTTTAGGCTGGATGAGAGCATTAAAAAATTTCCGCTTGGTGTCGGGAAATGGATAACGTTCCGTACAGGGTCCGATCAAGGCATCAACCTCCACTATTTTCACAAAATTGGGAATCGGAACTTTGAGCAAGACATCGGACTTCTCGATATCAAGGTCACCGCTAATCTGATCAAACCTCTATTTGAATCGCTCAATTTGAACAATCGAAGCAATTTATACGTGCTCGATCCAGACAATCGGATCATCTCTTCTACCGAGAAGATTCCCCTCTCCATGGATGCTGAGAAGGCCCTTCTTGCTGAGGCCAGCCAAACGAACACGAAATATGCGTATCAAACGATTAACGGCAATAAAATGTTGGTTGAATCGTTTTATACAGACAGCCTTAAGCTGCACTTTGTGATGATGGAGCAAGTTGACGACGTTTTTATCGGGATCAAAAAGAATAAGTATGTACTCGTTATGATCGTAGCCCTCCTGTTACTGCTGCTTTCCGGCATCTATTATTTAATCGCCAGCTCCATTACGAAGCGCATTTTGAAGCTTTCCAAGCATATGCGTCAGGTTGATGAAAACTATTTTCCCATTTACCGAGGTGAGATTAATAATGACGAAGTCGGACATTTGACCTCCTCCTATAACGCGATGATCAGGCGGATGGACGAGCTGGTCAATACCGTGCACCGTTCGGAGCTCTTGCGGAAGGAGTCGGCCTATCTTATGATGCAGGCGCAGATCAAGCCACATTTTCTATACAATACCCTTGAATCCATACGCATGATCGCCGAAGCGAACGATGACCCGGAAGCGGCCGAAATGTCTTATACACTGGGTAAACTATTCCGTTACAGCTTGTCCGGAGCGAAAAGCGAGACTTCTTTGCGGGAGGAAGTTGATAATGTAAAGGACTATATCCACATTCAGCAAATTAGACTCGCGGATCGACTGCAAGTATCCTTTGACATCGAAGCGGCTATCGATCATTTTCTTTGTCCTCACTATATCCTGCAGCCAATCGTAGAGAACAGCATTGTTCACGGCATCGCAAATCTCAGAAAGCAAGGCTCGCTTTCGGTGCGTATTTGGGAGGATGTGACGTTCTTGTACATTGCCGTTACGGATTCCGGTAAAGGAATCGAGGCGGATCGACTCGCTCTCATCCAAGCCGTCTTAAACGGGAAGCTGGATGGCAAATATTTGCACAAGGGAGAAGGCGGTCTTGGCATTATGAATGTAAACGACCGCTTGAAAATGTTTTATGGTGAGCGATCAGGCATCCATATGGAGAGTAAGCCTAACGAGGGGACGACATGTCTGCTCAAATTAGCGAAGGGGGACATACAATGAGGCTAATGGTAGTCGATGATGAGCCCATCATTCTGAACGGAATCATCCGTATGATCCAAAAAGCGCAAACATCTTTTGTTGAAATTGTCGGCGCTTCCGACGGTATCGATGCACTGGAAAAGCTAGCCTGCTTTCAACCCGATTTAATTCTTACCGATATTCATATGCCCGAAATGGATGGACTCGCGCTGATTAAGGAAATCCAGGAGCGCAACCTCTGCAATCGCTTCGTTATTTTAACCGGCTACGGCGATTTTGCTTATGCCAGACAGGCGCTGCGCTATCATGTCATCGATTATTTGTTGAAGCCGATTAACATGGAAGAGCTCGTTCGCGTCCTGGATAAAACGGCGATCGCCATCAAGGAGGAGCAGGAACGCACAATCGAGCACGACTTGCTGCTGCTCAAAGAACATTTGCTGTACCATACTCCGCTTGAAGAATTGCCTATGAAACCGGAACAATTAGAGCTACTTCTTCCCCATCCCTCGACAACGATCATCCTGTTTCAAGCTTACGACAATGAACCTCAACTTGCTGCCCACCAACTCGATGGCATCCTAAAGGCATTATCACTTGTTTGCAAAAAAATCTATAAAATTCAGTCGCACTTTTTGCGTCAAACCATTCTCCTGGCAACAGGCAACCAAGTTCTGACGGACGACGTGCTGCAGCAAGCGTGCGGCGAATTGTTTGATGTGGACAACATACTTGGGCGCGGCTGCGGCATAGGGGCGAGTGAAAGCAAAGACGACAAGCCAGGTTTGCGCGATCTGTATATTGAAGCAATGGCCTCTCTGTTATTCAAAAGGTATTTTGGCAGCAATGGCTTATCGGTCTTCAAACGGGAAACGGGGAACCTAACCGGCAGCTATGACAACCTTGTACAATATATTGAGCATTCCTTACAGCACCAGATTCCAGTTGAGCAGGCTGAAAAGGAGATGCAGCCGATCCTTCTCTATTTCTCCGGCGATACCGATGGCCAAAGCAAGCTGCGAGAGCAGTTTCTCGTCTGCATCGGACTGTATCTGCAGCATGCAGGCTTAACGCCTGAAGCGATCTGGGGCGGTCAAGTCGCTGCCCAGCTATTCTCACCCGGCGGCGGCATCCTAGAGGATATCCGGATGGGAGAAATCCTTGGACAGCTCATCCGCTTCATGCGTCGTACCGAGCAGCACCAGCCAAACGTCCGAACGATTGATAAAGTCATCGCTTTCGTGGAGCACAATTATAAGCAGGATTTATCGCTCGATGTGGTAGCCGACTATGTGCACATGCACCCCAGCTACATCAGTATGTTGTTTCGCAAGGAGATGGGGCTCACCTTTCTGCATTACCTGCATACGTTTCGGCTTGCCAAAGCCAAACAATTCATGCAAGAGAATCCGGAATTGCCCATCAACACCATTGCGGAACTTGTTGGTTACGAGAATCCGAGGCACTTTTTTAAAGTGTTTAAAAAATTCGAAAACAGCACGCCGGGGCAATTCCGAATTGGAAATCCCTAATGATGCCAGATGCCAGCTTATTCCTCATGTTCGCGTTCACAAACGACTTTAGTAAACATATTAAGTGGAAACAAGGTTGGAACGATGCGGCCCGGCATTTGCACAAACTCGACAAAACCTCTGCCTACGCGAATTAACTTCCCGCGCAGCTCGCCTATATCTTCTGCAGTGGCCGTCACATCAAAGGGCTTGGTCGTTCTGACACGTTCCTTCAAGACGATAAAGAAAGAGGTTTGTATAACCACGACCGTTGATCCCACTGTAAAAGAAGATGAGGTCACGTTGGAAAGCTTGCCTGTCGTTTGGGTCAGCTGCGGAAATCCCGGTTGGAACACGGTTACTGTCTGCCCCTCGATCGCTTTTAACCGTTGAACTAACGTGATGTTCTGGGGGGCCGGGCACCCTTCAATGTCGATGTCGCTCAAATGATCTCCTCCTGTAAGCAGCTCGTTGATACTTAAGTTTATGCTCATTCGGAGAATAAGTCTGGGCCCTCGGGGAAATTTATTAGGCCGGCTTATAAGATCAGCGCACCGGTAATACCGCTCAAAATCCCAAGTACAACGACAGAAGCCGCAACAAACAACAGAACCTTCTTAGGGAAAGACTTGGAAATCATTAACAGTGAAGGCAAGCTGACGGAAGGCAAGGTAAGCAGCAGCGCTGCTGACGGACCTGTTCCTAGTCCGAAAGATATGAAGGTCTGAATAATCGGAATTTCCGCTGCCGTCGGAATGACAAACAGCATCCCCGCAACGGCGAAGCCTATGATCAGTAGAATTCCGGACGCTTGGGTTTCGCCCATTGCCGGGAATAGCCACGCTCTGAATGTACCGAGGAGCAGAACCGAGACGACATACGCAGGCACGATATGCAGAACCATCGTCCATACACTGTGCAACCATCTGTTCAGTAGGGGACGGGACTGTTCTTCTTCGGCTGCCTTGTGTACATCGGACACGCTCTGCGGCATCTTGTCATTGGCGGCAAAACGGTTCGCGATGTAGCTAACGCCAAAGGTTAATAGGAATCCGAAAACGAGGCGAATCAGCGTGAACTTCCAAGAGAGCACGAACGTCATGAACACTAATGTAGCCGGATTCAAAGTCGGATTGCCGAGCCAGAAGGCCAGACTGGCGCCAACGGATGCATTCTTCTTACGCAGGCCTACGGCCAGCGGAGCTGCGCAGCAGGTGCACATCATACCGGGAATAGAGGCGACACCTCCGACGAAGGTGCTGCCGAAGGACGTCTTGCCCAGCACTTTAAACAGCCACCCGGATGGCAGCAGCACCTGAAGCAGCGAGCCGAGAACAATCCCCAGGACGGCAGCCTTCCATACGGATTTGTAATAAGCGACAGCATAATCCCAAGCCGATTGCCAGGACGGATCGGGGGCGACCGGATTTTTGCCCGAAATAATGGATGCACCAAGGGAATGCTTGGTTGCTGCATCGATGGCTTTTAAATAATAAGGCCACCATTTCACATAGGTTAAACCTGCAATAGCTATAATCAAAAACAAGATAGCCATGATAGCTGCTTTTTTGCTCGTCGGTTCCATTGGGGAAATGGAATGATTGGTTTCTGTCATTGTATCCTCCATCCTGATCAGTAAAACTTATCTCTAAGTCTGCATCATCATCATCATCTAGCACCTTACATGTTTGCGTTTGAAACCAAGTTGTCCTCTAGCTTCTGCCTTTTGAATATTGTCGAAAGCGTTTATAAACTTGCTTTTTCCCTTGTCTTTATTGACTTCTACCGGGCCTACAGCCTTCGCCGTATCAACCGCCTTATTATGGAGTGGTAAATAGGAAGTCGCCACGGTATAGATGAAATTGTTCATGGCGTATTTCGTCCGCTCAGGAGCATCGCGAATCGTGTGTTCCACTTGCTCAATCATCTTGGTGAGCTTGCTTTCAACAAATTCGCTGTCCGGACGACTCCCGAGCAGCCAACAATAGCAGCTCCAGCCTGCAGACATGCGCAGCTCTTCACCGCTTGCTATCCACTTATCGGCAACATCTTGCGCAATGACCGCTTCCGACAAAGTGACAGCCACCACATAATCGGACAACATATAAAAATACGCCGAATCCATCCAACGGTCATAATCCTTCTCCGTCATAACATCCGGTTCCGCAAGGATTCCGGCGAAGTACATAGCGTCGTAATTCCCCGTGGCATAAAGCTGTTCCGCCAAAGATTGATTGAGCTTGGTTCGCTTGAAAATCGGCTTCATCTCGCCAGTCGCTACACCAAATAGCGGCTCGCGCGCGCCGTTGGCTATGTACATTTTCCTAAGCCGTTCCTTGCCAAGGGCTTTAAGCTCCTGCATAACGGTTTCCAGATCCATGCTTTCACACTTCCTTCTATACGAGCTGTACGCTATACGCCATTTAGATGATCCTGCCTACTCTTTACGTATAGTTTAACATGAAACTCCAGCTCATCAAAAATCGCCTATTTTCACCACACTGTCCCGCCCATTAGCTAGAAAATGAAAAGAGCTTATCCGTTGGCCCCATGATTGAGGGGTTCGGAAAAGCTCTAATCCGTTACGCATGCTCTGAACCAAATCCGTATAGCCGCCAAGGCTTATGTCCCCCATAATACCTCGTCACCTTGCCTGCACCTTCGACTGGACGAACACACAGCTCCGGCGCCTCGTCGCTCGCGTAGAGAACGGCCTCCTCGCCGGCATCTATATTCAGCGTGATTTCATCGTCAATGACCGCTTCACCGGCAGCTCGCCTGGTTCCATTGACGCTCATGATGTTCCAACGGATACGTCCGCTCCATCCCGTCTTGATCCGACATGGCTCTCCGGCCAGGCTCTTCACTCGAATCCATTGCGTAGCGGCATCCCGCCGTACTGCGCTGACCAGGAAGGCGCCTTCCGCCCGCAAATCATGATAAGCCAGCTCCGGCCACGCCTCCGGCACTGCCGGAAATACCCGCAGCTTACCGCCCCAGCTCTGCAGCAGCATGTCGTGAATCGATTCCGCTCCGGCCAGCGGCGTCTCGATGACGGGGCCCGCCTCCTTGTACATCGTATTCGGCTTGATGATGAGCAGCAGCGCTTGCAGCAGGCGCAGCGCTTCATCTCCACGACCGATCGCTGCCGCAATCGATGCCGCCCCGGTCATACTGAAGCCCCGCAAATCACCTTCCTTGGCCAGCCAATGCTGCAACGAAGCCGCGATTAGGGCCCTTTCATCTTCCGTCTCGCTTCCAATGAGATGCAGTGGAAAGATCGCCAGCAGGTGGCTGAAATGACGGTGCCCATAAGCGAGCGGCATATCCCGTCCGACCATAAAACCCGTCTCATCGACGGGAAGCGGAACTAACCTTGTCCGTATAACTTCCCATATTGCGATAAGAGGATCCCGGATTGCCAGCCTGCCACATATCACAAGTAAGGTCTCGCACCCCCAGCGCAGCAAGGAAAGATCATAATGGCAATCCGGCACAGTGGTCCGCATGAACGAGCCATACTCCGGGGAAATCGTCGGAGGCAGATGCAGGTATCCGTCCTCTCCCTCTTCCAGCAGATGCCTGTAATAGTTCACACTCCGTTTTAATAAGGGAAATAATAAGTTTTCCAGCATCTCGTCATCCATGGCATACCGGTAATGGCGCCAAACGTTATGGCAAATCCATGTCAAATTC
>Ga0209566_100095_pt1 | contig 135895 bp, 110 predicted proteins | sample Araplavi_mTSA_r2_2_FD_184287 | JGI IMG/M metagenome (GOLD analysis project Ga0209566, IMG submission 184287) | Arabidopsis root microbial communities from North Carolina, USA - plate scrape CL_Cvi_mTSA_r2 (SPAdes) (version 2) | ecosystem: Host-associated > Plants > Roots > Endosphere | place... | reverse complement strand
ATTTATCCGTACTCGTTTTCTCGCTCGCGTGCCTGCTTCCGTTTCTGATGGTCATCGGCGGCTCCTTCACGAACGAGCTGGAGATTCAGGACCATGGCTACCAGCTGATCCCGCGCCACTTCAGCACGGATGCCTACCATATTCTGTTCGTCCAGTGGAAGGTTCTCGTGAACGGCTACAAGATCTCGACGATCGTCACCGTCGTCGGGACGGCGGCGAGCGTGCTCATCTGCGCGATGCTGGCCTATCCGATGTCGCTCAAGCGGGTGAAATACCGGAAATTCCTGTCCGTATACGCGATGCTGACGCTGCTGTTCAGCGGCGGCATGGTCCCGTGGTACATCATCTGCGTCAATTACCTGCATTTGAAGGACAGCATCGCCGCGCTCATCATTCCTTACCTGTGCAGCGCGTTTAACGTGTTCCTGATCCGCAACTATTTCCAGTCGCTGCCCGAGGAGCTGTCCGAGTCGGCCAAGATCGACGGGGCGGGGGAAGCCGCGATTTTCTTCAAAATTATCATGCGGCTGTCCACCCCGGTCATCGCGACCGTATCGCTGTTCATCGCGCTGACCTACTGGAACGACTGGTACCTCGGCGTCATGCTCATCGACCGAAGCGAGCTGCAGCCGCTGCAGCTGCTGCTCAGGTCCATCGTTTCGAACATCATGTTTCTCAAAACCTCGGACGCCGCGGCTCAGATGCTGTCGACCAAAGGACTGGTGCCTACCGAAGGCATCAAGCTCGCCACCTGCGTGATGACGATCGGTCCGATCGTCTTCCTGTACCCGTTCGTTCAGCGTTACTTCATCAAGGGCATCATGATCGGGGCAGTCAAAGGCTGACTACTCGGGGGGTCAAACCCTTATGTAGAATATAGATAAAGGAGTTAACGACGATGAAAAAAAGAACGATTCGTCTGACCGGCGCGGTGCTGTCCGCGCTTATGCTGGGGGGCGCGCTGTCGGCGTGCGGCAACAATAACAACGACGGCAACGCGGCTTCCCCGTCGGCGCCGGCCAAGGGGACGGAAGCTTCCGCCCCCGCCTCCTCGTCGGCCGCGGCATCCTCGCCGGCCGCTCAGACGCTCGATCCGGCCACGATCAAGATTTACTTCGCCGGGGACAAGAAGCCTGCCACCGACGAGGTATGGAAGGCTGTCGAGGATTATACGAAGGATAAGCTGAACGCCAAGTTCGAGATCAACTTTATTCCGTTTAACGACTACGCGACCAAGATCAAGCTGCTGGCTTCGTCCGGCGACGACTACGACCTGAACTTCGATGCGGACTGGCTGGCTTACCCGCAGATGATCAACAACTATCTGGACATCAAGGATCTGCTGCCCCAGTACGCGCCGAACTACTACAAGCAGCTTCAGGATCGCCACATGTTGGAGTCCATCACGGCCGGCGGCAAGATCACGGCGATGCCCTGGACGCAGATCACCAACGATCACCCCTACATTTCCGTCGACTTTAAGAAGTCCGGTCTGGAAGGCAAGGTCGCCCAGCCGGCGAACGGCTCCATCAAGACCGTCGAGGAGCTTGACGCCTTCCTGCAGGAAGCCAAGAAAGCGGCGCCCAAGAGCCACATTCTGGAGTGGGACGGCGGCCTGACCTACAGCAAAATCCTCTCGATGCTGGCGCCTAAGTACAATTACGCCGATCCTGTCGTCGGCCTGTACGGCCTCACTTACAAGCTGGACGATCCGACGGTGAAGCTGATCCCGGTCGAGCAGACCGACTGGTACAAGGAAGCCGTCACCTGGGCCAAGAAGTGGGCAAGCGAAGGCATCATTCCGAACGATCTCATGCTTAACCGCGACGCGCACGCGAACGAATCCCAGAATCTGAAGGTCGCCGCGTTCAACACGAACGAATACATCAACTTCAACAACTTCCTCGGTCAGCCGGAGAACTTTTACTCTGAGCTGTATCCAGAAGGCAACTACCTGAGACGTTCGCCGCTCGCCAACATGATGGCGGTCAACAAGAACGCCAAAAATCCGGAAAGAGCGCTCATGTTCATGGACCTGATGGCAACCGACCAGAACCTGTACGACCTTGTGCTGTACGGCATCGAAGGCAAGACGTACGTCAAGAAAGGCGACGCCTTCGTCTATCCCGACGGCATGAAGGCGGAGACGTCGAACTACATGGACTGGATGGGCCAATGGGGCTTCTGGCGCGACCAGCTCGTAAGACCGACGGAAACGAGAAGCGCCGAGGGCTGGAAGGCGATCGCCGACTTCACGAACCAGCCGAACAGCCTCGTCACCAGCCTCACGGGCTTCTTCCCGGTCACGGACAGCATCAAGAACGAGATCGCCAAGCGCACCGCGCTCACGACCGAAGCAGGCAAGCCGCTCATGTACGGCATCGTCAAGGACGTGGACAAGGCGCTCGCGGACTACATCGCCAAGCAGAACAAGGCGGGTACGGACAAGATCGTGGCCGAGATCCAGAAGCAGGCGGACGCATTCCTGGCCGCCAAGAAGTAATCGCAACTCCTGCATCGGGCTGCCGGCGGCGAACGCGTCGGCCGGCAGCTGCTTGACCTAAGCCTGTACCCTACATGTAAAGGTGGTCAATGAAGTGGGAAATCGTCGAACCGGATTGAGGAAGTACGTATGGAGCGCGGCGTTCGCGCTGGGACTCGGCGCATTGCTGCTGGCGGCGGGTCCGTCGGGCAGCGCGCATGCGGCAGGGGATGTGACCTACCAGGCGGAAAACGGCGTCATTGGCGGCACCGCCGCCGTAACGGCGGACAGCAACGCGTCGTTTGGCTACAAGGTCGGCAATCTGAACGACGTCGGTTCCTACGTGCAGCTGAACAATGTAAGCGTCGCCAATGCGGGCACTTACACGATCACGATCCGGTACTCCAACGGCTATCCGGATACCCGGACCAAGAGCCTCTACGTCAACGGCGTCGACGTGGCGACCGTCAGCTTCCCGCCGACGGGCAACTGGAACATCTATTCCACCGTCACGGCGAGCGTCTCGCTGAACGAAGGCAGCAACACGATCAAGATCCAGCGCGACAGCGCGGACAGCCCGGCCAGCGACATCGACAGCATTTTCGTGCCGGGTGCGACATCAGCTTGGACGGTCGTGAACAATTACGGGCCGTACTACTACGTCAACTATTACTCCCCGGGCGGTACGATCGTCTACGACGGCGGGGCGACGGGCTACTACAACAATGACGTTCAATTCTCCCAGACGACGAACGACGCGATCGAGTTTACGTTCCACGGCACGGGCGTCCGCTGGATCGGCGCCAAGAACAACAACCACGGCATGGCGAACGTGTATATCGACGGCGTCAGCCAGGGGCTGGTGGATACGTACGGGCCGGTCTGGGAAAAGCAGCTGATTCTGTTCGAGAAGCGCAATCTGCCGGAAGGCGTGCATACGCTGAAGGTCGCCGTCAGCGGCACCAAAAACGCGGCGTCGACGGGGACCGCGATCGACTGGGACGCCTTCGAGGCGATCCAGGGGGGCACCAAGTACGAGGCCGAGAGCGGCACGGTCGGCGGCGGCGCAGTGACCGCTTCGGACACATACGCGTCGGGCGGCTCCAAGGTCGGCACGCTGAACAGCGACGGCGCGTACGTGCAGTTCGGCAGCGTGAACACGCCGTCGGGTACAGGTACAGGCTACTACGATTTGACGATCCGGTACTCCAACGGTTATCCGGACACGCGTACGAAGAGCTTGTACGTCAATGGGACGAAGGTCATGAGCGTCGCTTTCCCGGCGACGGGCAACTGGAACATCTATAAGGAAGTCAAAGTCGCGGTTCACCTGAACGCAGGCTCGAACACGATCAAGATCCAAAAGGATAGCGCCGATGCGGGCGGCACCGACATCGACCGGATCTACGTCGCGACGACGCCGCGCAAGGCGAAGGTCGTCACGCCGACCTACGCGACGGAGGACGTCGTCATCTCCGACTTCGACGTCACCGACTACGGCGCGGACAAGACCGGCGCAGCAGATGCGACCGCGGCCGTGCAAAAGGCGCTCGACGATTGCTTCGCCACGGGCGGCGGCACGGTGTGGATGCCGGCGGGCACGTACAAGATCAGTTCCACGCTGAAGGTGTATTCGTTCTGCTCCCTTCGCGGCGACTGGCGCGATCCGGACAGCGGCACCGGCAGCTACGGCACGGTCATTTCGGCCAACGTGTCGAGCGATATCGGGGAACTGATCCGGCTGCAAGGCACGAACGCAGGCGTCGTGGGACTAACGTTCTACTATCCGAACCAGAACCACTCGAATCCGATCGTTCCGATCAATCTGGGTTATGTCATCCGCGCCGATCAGGATACGGCATCCATTCACAACGTGACGTTCCTGAACGCGTACAAAGGTATTCTCGTCAGTACGTTACACGGCTTCGACACGTTCGACAACATCAAGGGCACGGCCCTGAACGTCGGTCTGGAGCTGCGCGAGACGGCGGCGGTCGATTCCACCCAGAAGATCACGTTCAGCAATGCTTACTGGGCGAACGCGGGCAGCGCGTACAACGCGCCTGCCAAGAGCGTGATCGACGCTTATACGCGCGCCAATGGAACGGCGTTCCTGTTCTCCGACAACGACGCCGTCCAGCACTACAAGCTGAAGGCAACGGACTATAAATACGGGATTCGGGACGTGGACGGGCCGCGCGACGGGTCGTGGGGCTCGAACTATGCGCTCCTCGACATCCAAAACACGGACTATGCGCTGAAGATGGAGTCGGGCTTCCGTAAAAACGCCATCCTGCGCAGCACGCTCTCCGGCAGCGTGAATTCGATCAACTTCAGCCGGATCAATACGTACGCGGAACTGTTCGCGTCGGACAATGCGCTGACGGGCGCGACGACGGGCACGGGACTCACCGTCTCCACGTCGACCGCTCCGCCGCCGACGTCCTATACCGAGGGCGCGCCTAGCAAGACGACGAGCACGACGCTTTACGACGTGACCAAGGCGCCATACTATGCGCCATACGTCAAGGCATCGCGCGGCAATCTGCCGACCGTCGACGCCACTTCGGCCATCCAGGCCGCGCTGAACGCGGCCGGCACGGCAGGGGGCGGCATCGTGTACCTGCCGCCGGGCTGGTACAAGGTGAGCACGCACCTCACGGTGCCGGCGAACGTCGAGCTGCGCGGCGCGAGCTCCACCGCGATCGAAGCCCGGGCAACGGGCGAAGGCACGGCGCTGTTCGCCTACGAGGGCGAGGGCACGGCGACGCCGACGACGGACACCGCCTTCATCACGCTGAACGGCAACAAGTCGGGCCTTCGCGGACTGCGCGTCTTCTATCCGAACAATCCGATGAACACGTCGACCAACATCAAGAAGTTCCCGTACACGGTGCGGATCAACAATGCGGACGACGTCTACGTCGTCAACGTCGAGTTCGAGAACGCCTCCTACGGCCTCGATATCGCAAATGGCAGCGACCGCCACTTCATCAAGCGGCTGTTCGGCTTCAGCGCCGAGAACTTCGTACGGGTCGGCACCAGCACGGAAGGCTGGATCGAGCAGATGCACGATCTCAATCCGACGTCGATGGACGGCGAGCTCGAGCGGTACGGCATCGCCGGATTTTTCAACAACTGGGCGGGTACCGACAACTTCTCGGCCATCCGGGACAGCTACATGTGGCTGCATACGCAATGGATCATCATTAACGGTGCTGCAGGCGAACACTTGCTGAATATCGGCGGCTGCGGCGTGAAGAACGGCGTCGTCGTTAACTCCGGCACCGTCGATATCTGGAACCTCGTGACCGACCAGCTGTCCAGGGACGACTACGCTGTCGTCGCAGGTAGCGGCGCGAGCGTAAAAGTGATGAACTCGGCGGCCGTGTTCGGCCAAAATACGACCGGCGCCGGCATCGTGGCGAGCTACAACCCGACGCGGCACCTGGAAGGCCAGCCTTAAGCCAGCAACCGTCGTCAGACGCCAGCGCGTCGCACCCGTCCGGTTTTTACGGCCGGGTGCGACTCCATTTAATTGAAGAGAGGAATCATGCCCGATGAACGATACCGTCCTGAATAATGAAACGCTAACGAACGCTCCTGCCAGTCCCTTCCTTCCCAAGCCGAAGAGCGCGAAGCTCCTCTGGGGAGGCAGCGCCGGCTGGTCTGGCTGGACGTCGGCCGGCGGCTGGCGCCTGACTGCCCGCGCGGACGGCGACGACGCCGAACCCGGGGCCGAAGTATGGGAGAAAGTCGCGGGCGCTTCCGAGAGCCTGCGTTCGCCCGCGTTCACGATCGAGGGCGACCAGCTTCGGCTGCGGCTCGCCGGATACGATGTGCTGAACCACGCCTCCGTCTCCGGCGGCTGTTTCCTGCGCCTGGCGGATAGCGGCGAGGTCGTGCAGGAGGCGGCGCCGCCGCTGAAGGAGGCGTTCGCGGTCCGGGAATGGTTCGTTCGCCATCTGAAGGGCAAGCAAGCGTACTTGGAGATCAAGGGCAGCAAGTCCTTCGCGGACGCTGAAGCGGGCCTTGCGATCTCCAGGGTGGAGGAGGTCCGGCTCTACGGGACGGAGACGAAGGACGTCTATTACTGCCTGCAAGCGCCGGTCGCCAACTCGGACATCTGGGGGCTCACGGACATTGACTACGAGGGGAACAAGACGGCCAGGCATCTGTCCTCCTGCATGGCGGGGGACGACGGCACCGGCATCATCCAGTCGCCTTCGTTCGTCCTGTCGTCGCCGACGCTCCGCCTCAAGCTGCGCGGCTACTATCAGCGCTACCAGCTGAACAAGAATCGGGTCGAGCTTGTGGACGCGGCGACCGGGGACATCCTGCGTACCGTATACCCGCCGAACACGAATCCGCCTGCCTGGAGCGAGACGGACGTGGCGGACCTGGCCGGCCGGCAGGTATTCATCCGGGTGCTGGACTGCGACAACGGTCCGCATACGGCATGGATCGGCGTCGACGAGATCGACGCGGGCGAAGCGTACCGGGTCGACTTCGGCGAAGGGGAAGGCGATCTGCCGGCGGATTGGCAGATCGTCTCCGCGCCGCCGAGGTATACGGAGCTGTACAGCGTGCCGTTCGTGGCGGGCGCGAATACGTTGTTCGCGAGCCGTGCGCCGTATACGCTGCCCGTCGGCATCGCGGCGAAGCACCTGCTCTTCGCCGGCATGAAGGTCAGCGAGCGCAACAGCTATTCGCCGGAAGACAAGCAGGTGACAGTCGGCCAAGGGCTCGGCAGCCTGACGATTTGCTACGCGGACGGAGAGGTCGGCACCTATCCGATCGTGATCGGCGAGAGCGCCTGGTGGGGGGAGAAGTTCGTCAAGTACCCCGAGCCTTTCGTCTCCTTCACCGAGGTCCGGCGCACGCTGCAGGAATCGCTGCGCATTTATCCGGCGCAGCCGACGCCGACTTATCAATACATCGCGTCGATCAATCCCCAGGCCAAGCCGATCGCTCGCATCGAGTACGCGCCGGAGCCCGGATCCGGCTTAACGCCGGTCGTGACCGGCATTACCGTCGTCCCGCTTCACGAGGGCGAGCAGCCTGAAGGCAGCCTGCCCGCTAGAAGCGCCGGCCTGTCGGCCGCGCTGACGGAGAGCATCGAGCGCCGTCCCCTGCGCCTGGCGGGCGCGGACGAAGAGGCGACGCTCGCACGCATCCGGCAGCTGCAGGACTACATGTACGTGACCGACGACAACTTCCCGCAGCATTTCCCGCTCGACATTCCGATCGGTTACAAGGGTCCGGAGGTCCGCTTCTCCGGCGGCCGGGAAGCCGACTTTTTCACCAATGCCTTCTATCACAACGTGCTGGACATGGCCGCCAAGGTCGACGACAAAGGCGTCTACCACACCTCTTCGGCAGGGGCGCTTTCCTATGGCTACGACGGCATCGGCGGCACCTTTTCGACGGACTTCAAGCTGTACCCGGACCAGGAGCATCCCGGCATGTACTATGCGGAAGCCTGGTCGCGCGACATCGGCCGCACGCTGATGGAGATGATCGCCTTCGGATTCGTCGACCAGGCGGTCGCCTGCGCGGATTGGTGCCTCAAGATGGCCCGCGTCTGGGAGGAGGACGAGTCGCTCACGGTAAACGGCTATCGCCTGCCGCGCCATATTCACCGCATCCTGCAGTTCCCGCGCACCGAGATCGGCACCGGCTGCTTCGAAAACGACGGGCATGGGCTCACGTCGCTCTTCATCTATCAGCTGTGGAAGCATCTGCCCGAGCGGGATGCTTGGCTGCGGCCCAGATGGGCGGACATCAAGGGGCTCGGCGACTGGATCCTCTGGCAGTTCGAGCATCCCGAGGTGTCCCAGGCGACGGAGGTGCTGTGGTCGGACAGCGAGGGCTCGGGCTACCCGATCTCCGTCGGGCACTCGATCTTCTGCGACCTGCCGTGCATCGAGGCGCTGCACGGCTTGGCGGAGATGGCCGCGTCCATCGGCGAATCCGAGTCGGCGCGCGCGTGGGAGGAGACCGCGGTCCGGCTGAAGCTCGCCAGCGAACGGTTCTATATCGTAGAGGACGAGGAAAAGGGGCAGGTCTGGAGCGATCAGTACCGCGGCTTCGGCCGGGGCAGCCTGCTCGGCCCGCTGCTGCTGCCGACGGATACGAAGGGGTTGTTCCCGGAAAATACGTATCCGGAATGGTATGCGCTGAACGAAAAGGAGTACGCCGTCAACAAAGAGCAGTTCGTCCCGTGGGCGATGGGCTACAATGCGGCCTTCACGACCCAGGCGTCCCTGCTGCTCGACCGCACGGCCGACGCGTCCGAGTTTATGAAGCTGAACGCCAAGCTCATCTACGGTCCGGTCTACCGGCAGTACATCGTGCCCGAGATCGGCGGCGCCGTGAACAGGGCCAAGAAGATCTACTCGCGCTTCGGCGACCTTGGTAACGCGGTGCAGCAGGCGGAGATTCTCAAGGCGCTCAAGATCATCATCGGCGTGGACGACAGCCAGAAGGCCGAGCTCGGCCTGATCCCGAGACTGCCGCAGGGCTGGGACGGCGTATGGATCCGGGACTATCCGTTCCTGATCGAGGACGGCGCCCGCCGCCTGACGGCGAAGCTCGAATACCAGCTGAAGCTGGCGGAGGACGGCGCCGAGGTTCGCGTGCAGTCGAGCGACGAGCTGCCGGCGGTGAAGCTGCGCGTCGGGCCGTTCGACCTGAAGCATCTGGATTCGGCGCCGACGGTGGACGCGGACGGCGAACGGCTGGATGCCGCGGTCGAGCGCAGCGGCGATGCCGCATGGGTCCGGTTCAACGTGCCGGCGGGCAAGCTCGGCTTCTCGGCGAGCGTTCAATTTTGACCGCGGAAGCAGGGGGAGCTACGAATGAAGCATGCATTGAACGATCTGGCGTGGGAGCTCAAAGGGTTCTATCCTTACGTGCCGCTGCTAGCCAACAGCGTGGAGACTGGGGAGGCCCTGAAGGGGGTGACGGCGTGGATGCCCGCCATCGTCCCGGGCGGGGTGCAGCACGACCTGTACAGAGCCGGCTATATTCAGGACCCGCACCGGGATCTGAACAGCCTGTCCTGCGAGTGGGTGGAGCACCGGTGGTGGATGTACCGGACGTCGTTCCCGCGGCCGGCGCATCTGGGCCGCAAGGTTGAGCTCGTCTGCAAAGGGCTGGATTACAAGGCCCATGTCTACTTGAACAATGTGCTGCTCGGCGAGCACGAAGGAATGTTCGTGCCCGCGGTCTTCGATATCACCGACATCGCGCGGGATCACGAGACGCTGGAGCTTCGCATCCTGTTCGAGCATGCGCCTCAGGAGCAGTCGCAGATCGGGCGGACGTCGCTCACGCATACCCAGAAGAGCCGCTTCGGGTACAAGTGGGACTTTTCCGCGCGGCTCGTCTCGATCGGGATCTGGGACGACATCTACCTCCGCGTCCGCGAGGCGCTGTCCATCGGGGAGACGCATGTGCGGACGGACGTCGGCGAGGACGGCGCGGGCATCGTTGGCGCCAGAGTGCGGATCGAGCGGGCGGCACTCGAGACGGATGCGCAGTCAGATTTGGGCGCGCAGGCGGCGTCCCATGCTGCGAGGACGGAGATTCGCGCCGCGAAGATGACATCCTACGCCGCTGAAGCGGTGCTGACCGATCCGGACGGGCGGGAGATCGGATCGCAGCGGATCGAGATCGGTGCGGACTTGGGCGAAGCGGCGTTTTCGTTTCGCGTGGAGCAGCCGCGGCTGTGGTATCCGAACGGGCACGGGGAGCAGCCGCTGTACGGGCTGACGATCCGCATCCTGGCGGTCGGCGTTCGGATCGACGAGGCGGCGTACCGGCCCGGCATCCGCAAGCTAGCGTATCTCCCGAACGAGCGAAGTCCGGCGGACGCGCTGCCCTACACGTTTGCCGTCAACGGCGAGAAGGTGTACGTCAAAGGCGTCAATCTGACGCCGCTCGACCTGCTGTACGGGTGCGTGACGCCGGAGCGGTACGAGTGGACGGTGCTTCTAATGAAGCATGCGAATGTCAACCTGGTCCGGGTATGGGGCGGCGGCGTGATCGAGAAAAACGTCTTCTACGAGCTATGCGACCGCCACGGTATCCTGGTCTGGCAGGAATTCGTTCAGTCCGGCTCCGGCATGGATTCGATCCCGCCCAAGGACCCGGCTTACCTGGCGCTGCTGGCCGCTTCGACGGAGGCCGCGATCAAGGACCGGCGCAACTATGTCTCGCTGGCGGCCTGGAGCGGAGGCAACGAGCTGAAAAACGAACTGAACAAGCCTTGCGGCTACGGAGATGCGAATCTCGCGCTGCTCAAGTCGCTGGTGGAGATCCACGATCCGGATCGGATGTTCCTGCCGACCTCGGCCTCCGGCCCGGAAGAGATGATCTCGCTGGACGACGGCAAAAACCACGACGTTCACGGCGGCTGGAAGTATCGGGGGCATCCCGAGCATTACGAGTTCTACGGCCAGGCGGACAGCCTGTTCCACAGCGAATTCGGGGTCGACGGCCTATGCGCCGTGAAGAGCATGCGCAAATTCCTGAGCGCGTCTCATGTCCGGGTGACGGACATGGACGAGAGCCTGGAATGGCGCCATCACGGCGACTGGTGGGACACTCGGGAGCGGGACGAAGCGTTTTTCGGCGAGCCGGACGGCATCGACGCCTACGTCCGCCGCAGCCAGTGGATCCAGGCCGAGGGCCTCCGGTTCATCGTCGAGTCGAATCGGCGCCGGCAGTTCCGCAACAGCGGCAGCGTCGTCTGGCAGTTCAACGAGCCGTGGCCGAATGTAGGCTGCACCTCGCTGACCGATTATTACGGCGAAGGCAAGATGGCGTACTACTGGATCCGGCAGGCGTTCGCGCCGGCACAGGCGTCGCTCGACTATCGCAGGTTGATCTTCCCGATCGGAGATACATTCAGCGCGGACCTGTATGCAACGGGCTGCGGGGATTCGGAGGCCGTCGTCGTGGAGGTAGAAGCGAGATCGCCGTCAGGCGCACGTTTGTGGCACGGGCGTTTTCCCGCAGCTTCCGATGCTGCCGCGCAGAAGGTCGCCGAGCTGGCATTCGCGATTACGCCGGATTTTACGGCGATGTTCATCGTGCAGGTCCGCATGCTGCGGGGCGACCGCACGATTTTCGAGCAGGCCTATTATTTCTCTACGCAGGTCGAGACGTGCTACCGTCCGGCGACGCAGCTCGGATCGTCCGGCTTCGGCTTCGCGGCTGCGGGCGAATGGGAGGAAGCGGGCGAGGCGCTCAGGGCGGAATACCTGGCACCGATCAGGCGGACGTTCCGGCTGAAGAACGAGGGCGGGGATGCGGTCTTGCACGTTTATCCGGAGGAGCTCACGGACCGGTATTGGATGATGGCCGACGAAGGCTTCGTCACCGTTTTTCCCGGCGAGGAAAAAAGCGTGACCGTGTACTGCGCGAGAAAACGTCCGGGCGGGCTGTCGGCCGACTCCGACACGGAGGAAGCGCCGGCGGGGCTGCCGGAGATCGTATTCCGGCATCTGAACGAAGGCGAATCGCGGGCAGAACGTTCGCAGCCGGAAAACGCGCAGCCGGAAGGCTCGCACACAGAAGATTCGCACGCTGAAAGGAAGATTCCGATATGAGCGACCTGGCTAAAATCTGGGAGACCTACGAGCGGGGCAAGGGCATCTTCAGGCTCGCCCCCGTGTTCGTGCCGCGGCGCTTCGCCCAAGCGGGCAAGCGGCTGCGGCTCCATCCGGACGACTACTACGCATACGGCGCCGCGCGCGGCTCCATCAAGGAGAGATGGTTTTCCTCCGTCATCCCGGCGATGAACGGGCCGCTGGCCAAGCCGGACGAGGGAATGAGCTACGTGGCGGTCAACGACGATGCGAGCGAAAAGTTTCTGTTCCGCGACGCGGTAGATGCGCTGGGCCCCGTCCTCATCGGCGAGACGCTCCATGCCAAGTATGGGACCTGGCCGATGTACTCGAAGTTTTTCGACTACGAGACGCCGCTTTTTCACCATCTTCACCTGGACGAATCGTCTGCACAGCTGGTCGGCCGGATGGGCAAGCCCGAAGCGTATTATTTTCCGCCGCAGCTCAACAATCATCCCGGCGTCTTCCCCGCCACTTACTTCGGGTACGACCCGGATACGACGATCGAGCAGGTGCGCGAGCGTCTGCTGCAGTTCGAATCGGGCGATAACCGCATCACCGAACTGTCGCGGGCTTACCGGATCGAGCTTGGCACCGGCTGGTATACGCCGCCGGGCGTCGTGCACGCGCCGGGATCGTATCTGACGTACGAGCCGCAGTGGAACAGCGACGTCAACTCGGTCCACGAGAACGTCGTATGGGGCGAGGTGTATCCTTACGAGTTTCTGACGGAAAATTGCCCTGAACCGGAGAAGCGCAACATCGAATACATTCTCGGACTGATGGATTGGGAGAAAAACGTGGACCCGCATTACAAGAAAAACTACTTCCGTCCGCCGATCGTCTGCGCGCATTCCGACGAGCGCCATACGGAGAAGTGGATCACGTATGGCAACGAATACTTCGGCGCCAAGGAATTGACCGTGCAGCCGGGCCAGACGGTCGTCGTCCAGGACGATGCGGCTTACGGGACGATCCTGATCCAGGGTCACGGCATGTTCGGCGCGCACGAAGCCGAGGCGGCCGTCATGCTCCGGTTCGGGCAGATGAGCGGGGACGAATTTTTCGTTGGCGAGCAGGCGGCCCGCGAGGGCGTCACGATTACGAATCGGAGCAAGTGGGAGCCGATGGTGTTCCTGAAGCATTTCGGTCCCAACCATCCGCAGATGCCCTGAGCGGGCAGAAGCGCGATAAAGGAGAGCAGAGAAACTTATGTCCCGACAAGCGTACGAATTGAAAAACGAGAAGATCCGCGAAGCGTTCGAGGTATTGAAAAAGAACGACCCGAAGCGGCTCGAGCGGCGGCTGAACCTGTCGTGGAGCAACTGGGGCTTCGGCATGGAGACTTTGACGGATACGGCCAAGCGGCTGCAAAAGGCAGGCATCGGCTTCATCGAGCTCCACGGCAATCATTACGGACCGGATCTCGGCTACCGCAAAGAAGAGACGCTCGACATTCTGGATGCGCACGGCATTAAGGTGGCCGGCGTTTGCGGCATGTTTTCCGCGGACAACGACCTGTCGAGCAACCGCGCCTTCCAGCGTCAGGCCGCCGTCGACTATCTGAAGCGAGAGATCGAGTTCACGGCGTCGGTGGGAGGCGCGTACCTTCTCGTCGTGCCGGGCGCGGTCGGCCGGCCGAACAAGTACGACGAGATGGAGCTTGCGCGCAGCGCCGAGACGCTCCGGCTCGTCGCCGATCTTTTCGTCTCGCACGGGGTGAAGGCGGCGATCGAACCGATCCGTTCCGCGGAGACGAGCTACGTGCACACGATCGCGGACGCCGAGGCTTATATCAAGGCCGTGGACCATCCGGGCGTGCAGCATATCAACGCCGACGTCTACCATATGCAGTCCGAAGAGGCGCATATCGGCGAGGCGCTGCTCGCGGCCGGCAGCCGTCTGATCAACCTGCACATGGCCGACAGCAACCGTGGCGCGCTCGGCGACGGCTCGCTCGATCTGGATACGGTCATCATGGCGCTGTACGTGCTCGGCTTCAACCGCGACGGGCACTACGTGACGCCGGAGCCGCTGGGCCCGGGCGGGGATCCGTACCCTGCGATGTACGGCAAGCCGGACAAGGCGCTGCTGGACCGGATGGTCATGCAGACGGCGACGTATTTCCGGGAGCGGGAGGAAGCGCTGCTCGGGCATTAGTCTTTAGACTACAACCGTTGTCGGGGGCGTTAATAGACAAGAAAGGTTTGCCTCGGGGAGGGAACTTATCTTGGCTGTTCAATCTTCGCGAGCAGAAGCGGACTCTCGTTTGTCCGAAACCGCTCGGAAATGATATGCTTGAAGCATATCTACTCGACAGAGGAGCGATGAAAAGCATGTATCAATCGATCGAACAATTCGTGAGCGACTGGAACCAGGAAGCAGCGTTGACGCTTAAAGTGTTCGAGGCGCTGAGCGATGCGTCGCTGAAGCAGGCCGTGTCCGATACCCGTCCGAGAACGCTTGGCGATCTCGCCTGGCACGTGTCCGGCGCGCCAGTCGGCATCCTCGGCGGTGCCGGACTTCAGATCGCTGCTCCGGATTTTCAGCGGCCCGTTCCCGCGAGCGCCGCGGAGATCGCAGACGCTTACCGCAGCATGAGCGCCGCCGTCGCCGACGCCATTGAAGCACAGTGGACGGATGCTCGCCTACCCGAGAGCCTGCTCCTGTTCGGCTCGATGAACATGACTTATGACGCCGTACTCAAGTTGGTCGTTCGCCATCAGATCCATCACCGCGGACAGATGACCATCCTCATGCGGCAGGCTGGCGTGGTGCCTCCGGGCGTATACGGCCCGAACGAAGAAGAAGGCGCTGCGATCCGAGCCGCGCGCGGCCAGTAATACACGAAGCTTAAATTTAACGAAAGACGGGACCTCGGACGAGGCCCCGTCTTTTTTATGACTGCTACTTACGATGCCATTCACTTACGATGCCACCCGCCTACGATGCCACCGACTGGCTATACCAACCACTTACGATGCCACCCGCTTACGATGTCTCCCGCTTACGATGTCTCCCGCTTACGATGCCATCCACTTGCTTATGCCAGCTGTTTGCTATGTTTGCCGTTTACTATATCAGCCGCGTACTTTCTCTGACTGCGCAGCCTTGGAATAAAAGTGTGTGTATAAAGTCTCAAGTTTGGCGTTTGAGCGGGGCGGAGCGGGAGGCGATAGATGCTATAATGCAACTAATTCGGTTCCATAATCCTATAGTGAGAGAAATAAGTGCTATTCTGCAATTAATTGTTTTAATGTGCGTTAAAAATGCCCTGCGCTTCTAAATTAGTTGCACATTAGCACTTATCCGCTGATGGGCGGCGAATTGAGCGGGAAATAGTTGCACTTCAGCAACTAATCAGTCGGCGATCATCGGTCGGCAGCGAGTATGCCGAGTCCCGCCGGTCATGCTCCGCAGCGAGCCCGCCAGCCATTATCCGCAGCGAGTGCGGCTGTCGTCGGACCTCATGCTTTGAATTCGCACGCTAGGCCCGGATATAAAAATACAGCTCGCGGCCGTCTTTCTCGGGCTCGCGCTCCAGGACGTAGCCATGCTTGACGACCTCCTCCGGAACGTTGCGCAGCGAGGCGGGGCAGTCGGCGACCACCTGCAGCAGCTGCCCTTTTTGCAGCTGGGCCAGTGTCTCAAGCGTGTAGATGACCGGATAAGGGCAAGATTCGCCGCGGACGTCTAGCGTGAAGTCAACGGACGGCGGTTGTTTTTGCGCCATGTGCGGACTCTCCTTTCTTGAAGCCGTCTTTGAAGCGATAGTGCTTCTGCCAGTATGCGGCGAAGGCGAATCCGAGCGCCAGGACGATCAAGGTCGCCGCGAGCGCGCCGCCGGCGCCCAGCTTGTCGATCAGATTGATCTTGGAGCCGCTCTTGACGAGCGTGTCGTAGATGCCCATATGGTCCCAAGCATAGGCCAGCGCGCCGGCACCGATCACGTTGCCGAGGAAGACGGGCAGGAACACGATCTGTCCTTCCATGAGGCGGTACATCATGCCGGTCTCGCAGCCGCCAGCCATGACGATGCCGATGCCGAACAGCAGTCCGCCGACGAGCGTGCTGAGCGCCGCGATCTTGGTGATCGGCTCCATCCCGTTAATCAGGATGACCGCGAGCGTAGCGATAGAGCTCACGGCCATGCCGACGATGATCGCCTTGGTCATCGTGGCGCGCCCGCTGATCCACAGATCGCGGAATGCGGAGGTGAAGCAGATCTGCCCGCGCTCGATGAGAATGCCGAACAGCGCGCCGAACAGCGCGGCGACGCCGAGCATCCGGTGACCGCTCGCGAACAGGTACGCGACGAGGCCCGCATAGGCAACGGCCGCGATGGCGCCGAGCACCGGCTGGACGGAGGAAGGCTTCGCGGCCTTCCGGGCGATCGCTCCCTTGGTGACGACCGGCTTGCCCTTCCACCAGGCAGCGGCGACCAGCTTCGCGCCGAGGAAGGTGCCTCCGGCCGTCGCGACCATGAAGATCCAGGCATGCAGCGAAAATTGAGGCACGCCGGTGAAGAAGGCGGCAAGGTTGCAGCCCAGGGCAAGCCGCGCACCGAAGCCTGCGACGATGCCGCCCGCAAAGCCTTGCGCCCATCGTCTCTTTTGCCTCGGAGCGCGAATCTTGAAGTTGTTGTTCAGCAGCACCATGATGAGCGCGCCGGCGAACATGCCCCAGACGATCCAGCCATCCGTCCGAGTGAAGGTGGTGCCCTTCATGCCGATCAACTTGAAGTAGCTCCAGGACGAGACGTCCGCCCCGAACAGCGCCATTGCATGACCGGCAAGCCGGGTGAATTCCCCGGTGACCGCCCATACCGTGCCCGTGATGCCGAAGTAAAGCGCGCTGAGCAGTCCGGCTAACGCCATGACGAGAAAAGGGCTCCAGTAGTTCTGGAACAGCCTGACATATAAGGTTTTCATCGTTGTATCCTTTCTCCGATGCATTCGCTTTTTCCGCCAAACTATTTTACTATAATTTTCGCTCGCGTGGCGCATGGGGAAGCGGGAATCGTTGGAAAAGGTATGCGGCAAGCTTGGCTTGCAGGCGAATTGTCGGGCTGTCGCTCCGGTTCGGGCTTGAATAGGCGAACGGAGAAGCGGCATAGCCGATTAGTAGAGCGCCCATCTCTGCGGCTAAGGTGGGCTTAGTCGAATTATAGAACACCCTTCTCTTCGACTAAGGTGCCGGGATCCGTGCACGCGTTCAGCCCCTGGAGCGGCGTAGCATTTTGCTTGCCGGTCGCTGTTCCGGTCGCCTTTGCCACCGTTTTTGGTCGCCCCAGCAGGTCTCCCGATCGCCTCTCCCGCCGTTTCCAAGTCGCCCCTGCCACCATTTCCCGGTCGCTTTTGTCACTGTTTCCGGTCGCCATTGCCACCTTTTCCAATGCAAGGGAGCGGCTTCGGTTCGGTTTCCCCGGCGGCCCGGCCATGATACAATAAGGCGATATGAAAGCGTTTGTCCCCAGTGTCATTCCGAACCGATCGCCGCAATTGAAAGGGGCGCACCTCTTGCAGCAAAGCTGGTTTCGACGTCTGCTGTTATCTTACTTCCCCATTTTCTTCATCACCATCACGATCATCGTCTTTCTCTCGTTTCTGATGGTCAACGAGATTTCCCGCAAGGAAACCGCCAAAGCGGATGCGGTATCCACCCGGTTTATTATGGAGAACCTGGAACGGTCCGTGAACGATGTCGAGATGAGCGTGCTCAAGGAAATGGAGACGAACGGGAACTACTCCGCCTATTTGAACCGCACGGCGGATGACGACCAGTCATTCATCTACTCGCTGGCACCCCGTCTCCGGTCGCTGAACGAGAATAATGAGCTGATCGAGTCCGTCTATCTGTACCGGGACGCCGACAAGACCGTCCTGACGGAGAGAGGACGGAGCGATCTGCCCGCCTTCCCGGACCGCGCGTTCATCGAGGAAGCGCTGAAGAAGCCGGAATACCGCGGCTGGTCGAAGGTGCGGAGCTTGCGCGAGGTCGGCAGCACGACCCCGACGCGGGTCATCTCCATGTACAAGCGTCTGCCGCTGCCGTTCGGCAGCCAGGGGATGCTGGTCGTCAACGTCAGCATGTATCCGCTGGAGCAGACCGTGAACGCGATGACGAACGATAGCATCTCTTTCATGATCGTTAAGGACGATTCGGGCAATCTAATCTATGAGGCGCACAAGGCAGAGGGCGTCGGCGGCTCCTCCTCGGGCGGCAAAGTGCTGACCAAGCTCTATTCGGACCGGCTGGGCTGGGAGTTTGAGAGCGGCATCCATACGGGCCAGTTGTACGCGTGGGTATCGGTCATCTCCTATGTCTGGATCGGGATCGGGATCCTCACGGTACTGCTCGCGATCGTCTATATCGTATACATCACGCGCAAAAACTATCGTCCGATTCAGCTGGTCATGAACCGCCTTCAATCCATCCAGCTGCGCACGGACGCACCGCCGTCCAAGAAGGACGAGCTGGCCATGATCGACAATGCCTTGACCAGCTTGATCTCCCGGTCCATGGATTACGAGAAGCAGTACCACGAGAACCTGCTCCTGCAGCGCAGCCAGCTGTTCGTCGATCTCATAGGCGGTCACCAGCTCGGCGCGGACCTGGAAGAGAAGATGCGCAAGCTCAGTCCGCTGCCGCCGGACGCGGAGGCGGGAAGCTACGCCATCGCGGTCGCGGAGATCGACGAATACGCGCTGTTCCAGAGCCAATACTCCGTCAAGGACCAGAACGTGCTCAAGTTCGCGCTGATGAACGTATTTCAGGAGCTCGCCCGCGGCGAGAATATATACAGCTGGGCCGAGTGGATCGGAGGCGACCGCGTGGCCGTCCTCGTCGCGCTGCCGGAAGGGGATGCGGGCAAGGGGACGGAGAGTCTGCGGACGATCGCGGATCAATGCCGCGACTGGGTCGAAGACAAGCTGCGCATCTCGCTCAGCTTCGGGATCGGGCTCGCCGTCGAACGGCTCGTCGATGTCGAGCATTCGTTCCGGGCGGCGACCGAAGCGCTGAGGCACAAGCTGTCGCTCGGACAGGGCACGATTCTGTTCGGCGAAGAGATGTCGAGCGGCGATCTGAGTCCGGTACTGCCTTATCTGGGGACGATCGCGGAGCTGGTCAAGGACTTCCGCCTGAACAACGAGGCATGGCGGGACGGCCTGCAGGATATGTTCGAGCGCTTCCGCAAGGATAAGCTCAAGGACGATGGCATCCGTTCGCTGCTGCAGACGATGATGCGAATGCTGGGGCACGAGCTGGACGCCTTTTCCGACGAGCTGCGGTCCCGATTTTCCGGAGACAATGGAGAGGGCTGGCAAGCCATATTGCGCGAGGCCCGGTCGCTTGAGGAGCTGCAGGCCCGGATCGGCGAATTTTTGAGCGAGACCTATCGTTCCTACGTCGTCGTCAGCAAGTCGAATACGTACCGCGCAATGATTAACGAGATGAAAAGTTATATCGAGGAGCATTTTTCCGATCCGGATCTGTCCTTGAAGCATCTAAGCGATCGCTTCCAGATCTCGGGGAAGTACGCGAGTTATTTGTTCAAGATGGAATTCGATATGAAGTTCGTCGATTTTCTCGTCCATCTGCGGATGGAGAGGGCCGAAAAGCTGCTGCTTGAGACGAAGCTGCCCATCCAGGATATCGCGCTGCAGATCGGGTATGCCAATTCGATCACGTTCGGCCGCGTCTTCAAGCGGACGTATGGCGTCGCCCCCGGCGATTACCGCAAGCTGAAGCTGCGCTCGGCTCCCGACTGAGCGCTTAACGCTGCAGATCCGCGTATCAGTAAGGAATTTCGGTTGTCGTTCCGCTAAAGTTTATTTCGGGAATTCGGTTTATTACGTCATATTCGGGTTGCGAAACGGGTGCGATCGTCCGGTTTAGGGCGCACTCGTTTCGTTTTTTTCGTTCGGAAGCGTCGGAGCGCCGCAGTGCGGTATGCGGAAACGAATGGCGGTCCGGGCGGGAAAAACGAGGCGACTTGCGCGAAGCGGCGGGTCGCGGGAATTCGGTTTACTTCGGGAAAACGGTCGGGTATTCCCGCCTCGCTGCCGCAAAATCGCCGTAAAATGGCCCTGGAACCGGTTCTCGGAGGGGCCCGAATTTAGTTTATTGTCCCTTTGCCCGATGAGACGGCATACTGGGGACATCCCGATTCGAAGCGCTTTCAAGTCGCAGGGCAAGCTGCTCTTCAAGCGATCCCCCGACAGCGGCGGCGAAATGGGCGAACCTATTCATAAGATAAGGGGTTGTGACAATGGCACCAAAGATGACGAAGGCGGCAAGCCTGTCGCTGGCAGCCGTACTCGCAAGCATGAGCCTGCTGAGCGCATGTTCATCCAATTCGAATTCGAACGCAGGGAACGCAGCAAGCGGCGGAGCATCGGCTTCTGCCGGCACGGCTTCCTCGCCTGCCGCCTCCGGCAAGCAAGTCACGCTTAAGGTCGAACTGTTCGACCGCGGCAACACGCCAAGTCCATACACGATCACGAACAGCTATCTGACGAAGTACATCCAAGACAACTTCGGCACGCCTAACAATATTAAGATGGAATTCGTGCCCGTTCCCCGCTCCGAAGAGATCAAGAAGCTAAACGTGCTGATGGCGAGCGGCAGCGACGTGCCGGATATCGTCTTCACTTACGACTCGGCCACCTTTAACCGGTACGCCCAGCAGGGCGGCCTGACCGATCTGACGGACCTGTTGAACCAGTACGGCTCCAACCTGAAGACGTTCCTCGGGGACGATGCGCTCGCCTACGGCGTCTATGACGGCAAGCAGCTCGCGATTCCCGGCAAGCGCTCGATCCTCGGCAAGTATTCGTCGTTTATCCGTACCGACTGGCTGGACGCGCTCGGCATGAAGGCGCCGACGACGACGCAGGAGCTGTACGATACGCTGGTCGCGTTCAAGCAAAAGGACCCGGGCAAGACGGGCGGCAAAGTCATTCCTTACGGCATGACGATCGAGCCGGCGCAATACGATCCGCTGATCTGGTCGTTCATTAAGCCGATGACCGACGAACAGCGCTTCACGCTGACGCAGAAGCTCGGCTCCAACGAATATCCGACGCTGCTGCCCGGCTTCAAGGATGCGCTGCAATTTTACAACAAGCTGTACAATGAAGGGCTGATCAGCAAGGACTTCGGTCTCGACAAGGACAAGAAGCAGCTGACGCAGGACGTACAGAACGGCCTGGTCGGATTCCTGACCGAGGATTATCCGAACCTGTACTATGCGGACGGCACGTACGAGAACCTGCTCAAGACGGTGCCGACGGCGAAGCTCGATCCGATCGACCCGCTGACGAATTCCGAAGGCAAGCACGCGAAGCCGGCCTACGCGCCGAACGGCATGTATATCATGATTCCGAAATCGAGCGAGCATGCAGCCGAGGCGGTCAAGTACCTGGATTGGATGGCTCAGTCGAAAAATATGCTGGCGCTGCAAAACGGCGTAGAAGGCGAGAACTACGAAATGAAGGACGGCATTCCGATCGTGAAGACGGACGCGCCGCAGGACGTGGTCGACCGCATCTACAATTACGGCGATATCGTTATCCTCGCGAACGGCAAATTCACCGGCGACGAAGAGAAAGACAAGCAAGCGTTCGCGGCAGGCTTCCCGCCGGCGTACCAACAAAATCTCCGCAAAGCGCTCGACATCTCGGTCACCGATACGTTCGCGCCGCTCCTGATCGATCGTCCGATCGAGGCGGAATCCAAGTACGGCACGGCGCTGCAGGACAAGTACGAAGAGTTCATCGTCAAGGCCGCGACGGCCAAGCCGGACAAATTCGAGAGCGCGTACGAATCCGCCTTGAAGGACTACATGCAAAGCGGCGGTCAGGCGATCCTCGACGAGCGCACCAAGCTGTATCAAGAGAAGAAGTAAGTTTAGGCTTCAGTTTCAGGCACGAGACAAACAAGGGAGAATCGGCGGCCCTGAAGGGCCGCCCTTTACTTCCAGCCTCAGGAGAGGAGATCGGCAACGATGAGAGGAACCGTCTATTTACGCCGTTATTGGCAGTTATACGCTTTGCTAGTCCTGCCTCTCGCCTATTTCGTCATATTCAAGTACGGTCCCATGTGGGGCGTGCAGATCGCGTTCAAGGACTTTAACTTCTTTCAGGGCATCATGGGCAGCGAATGGATCGGGCTTGACGCTTTCCGCGAAGTGTTCCATTCGCATGATTTCTTCAAAACGCTCCGCAATACGCTCATGCTGAACATCCTGGACCTGATCGTATCCTTTCCGGCTCCGCTGATCCTCGCGATCATGCTGTTCGAGGTCAAGTTCCAGTGGTTCAAGCGGCTGTCTCAAACGATTTTGTACATTCCCCACTTTATCTCCTGGGTTATCATAGGCGGCATCGTGTATCAGGTGTTCGGCACGCAGTCCGGACTCGTCAACAACTTCCTCGCTTCCCTCGGATTCGGCCCGGTGCCGTTCCTGTCGGACAAACATTATTGGCTGTTCACGTACCTGGCGACCGGCGTGTGGCAGAGCGCGGGCTGGGGCACGATTCTGTATCTGGCGGCCCTTACCGGCATCAACCGCGACTTGTTCGAAGCGGCCGAAGTGGACGGCGCCGGACGGCTCAAGCGGATCTGGCATATCACGCTGCCCGGACTGAAGACGACGATCGCCACCCTGCTCATCATCAATCTCGGCAATATGATCGCGATCGGCTTCGACCGCCCGTTCGTCATCGGCAACAAGATGGTCATGGATTATTCCGACGTGCTCAGCACCTACGTGTACCGTACGGGTCTGGAATCCGGCCAGTATACGTTGGCGACGGTCGTCGGGCTGTTCCAGGCGGTCGTCGGATTGGTATTCGTCCTCGGCGCCAACTATGCGTCCAAGAAGCTGACCGACGAAGGCATTCTATAAGCTATCTACCGAAAGGAGCGGGCTACCGTGACCGAGCGTACGTCCAACCGCATTTTCGATACCGTCAACGTCGTTCTCCTTGCGATTTTCGTTCTGATCTGCCTGGCGCCATTTTTTCACATCATCGCGATCTCCCTCAGTTCCACCCGCGCAGTCGTATCGGGCGCCGTCACGCTGCTGCCGATCGATCTGGATCTTAGGGCGTACCGCAGCGTCCTGTCGGATATGTCGATGGTTCATTCGCTTGGCTTTACCGTCTTTCTGACCGCGCTTACGACCGTGTTTTGCATGGTCATGACGATCGCGGCCGCTTACCCCCTGACGCATAAAAAGTTGAAGGGCCGCAAGGTGTTCATGTTCATTATCGTCGTCACGATGTTTTTCAGCGGCGGCATCATACCGGAGTACATCCTGGTTCAAAATCTGCATCTGCTAAATACGGTGTGGGCGCTCGTTTTGCCGGGCCTGATTAGCCCATTTTATCTGATTATTCTGATTTCTTTCTTCAATGGAATCCCGGACAGCCTCGTCGAGGCTGCCGAGATCGACGGCGCCACCCAGTTCGGCACGCTCTTCAAGATCATCCTGCCGCTCTCGCTGCCGGTCATCGCGACGCTCAGTCTGTTCTATGCGGTCGGGCGGTGGAACGGCTTCCAGGATTCGCTCCTCTATATCACCAAGACCGAGCTCTATCCGCTGCAACTGAAGCTGTACCAGCTGGTGCAGAACAGCATGATCTCGGACGTGACGCGAAACGAAGGGCCCGGCGTCCTCCACTCCACGCCCGAGAGCCTGAAGGCGGCGAGCGTCGTGTTCGCCACCGTGCCGATCCTGCTCGTCTATCCTTGGCTGCAGCGCTACTTCGTCAGCGGCGTCATGCTGGGGGCGGTGAAGGGATGAGCGGCTCTGACGAAGGCTTGGATAAGGTCGAGGATAAAGCTATGGATAAGGCGGACTATTCCTTCTCGACCTGCTGGAATATCAAACGGCATACGAGCGGAAGGGACATGATCGAGGAGATTCGCAGCCTCGGCTTCCGGCAGGTCGAGCTCAATTACAACGTCACGGAAGAGCTGCTGACGACGATCGAGCCGATGATCGAGCGCGGCGAGATCGGCGTGTCGAGCGTGCACAACACGTTCCCGCACGTCGCGGATCCGGACTACGGCACCGATTCGGTGCTGCTCGGCTTCGAGGACGTGGAGCGGCGCGGACGGGCGATCGAGCTGCTCGTCCGATCCGCCGAGTACGCGCACCGCTACGGGGCGAAGGCCGTCGTCGTGCATCCGGGCGAGGTGCCTTTCCCCTACGACATCAGCCGCAAGCTGCAGGAGATCTATCGCGAGCAAGGACCGGACGCGGAGGCGTACCGGACCTTGTGGGAAGAGATGCTCGAGCGGCGGCAGGCGCTGGCCGGTGGGTACCTCGCGCGTATCCGCGACAGCCTGGAGCAGGCGTCCGAGACACTTGCCGCGAGAGGCTACGACCTGATCCTGGGCATCGAGACGCGATCGCGCTGCAACCAGATCCCGACGCTCGGCGAAGCCAGATGGATCATCGACCAATTAAAGGGCTCGCCGGTGAAATTGTGGTTCGACATCGGGCACGGGATGATGATGGAGCGGATGGGGCTGTACGACAACGCCGCCGAGCTGCCGGGCCTGATCGACGACATCGGCGGGCTTCACATCCACGAGACGATCGGGCTGTCCGATCACTGGTGCCCGTACGTCCACAGCGGCGACGACGAGACGTTCGACCTGTTCCTCGAGGCGATCGACCGCGTCCCGTTTAAAGTATATGAGCTTAAAGCGGCCTGCGAGCCGGTGGCGATTCACCGCAGTCATGCGATACTGCAGCAAAAGCTGTCGGCGCGAAAGGGCGCGCCCGGTTCGAAGCCGGCGGCGGACGGAGGGATTCTAGCGTGAACAGCGCCTATCGGAACGTATTCGAGATCAACGACAATTGGGTGCGGGAGGGCATGGACCGCCAGGACCTGGATGAAAAGAGCCGCAGCTACGGCGGCATCGTAAGCGCCGAGTACGGCATCGCTTCGCCGAACCACTCCACCGGAACGCCCATGACGATGGCCATCTGGGCGGCTTCGCTGTGCAATCCAAACTCGCCCTATTACCGGGACGAGGCGCTGGCGGCTAGATTCGCGCTCGCCGCGCGCTATATGCTGGGGGCGCAGCACGAGGACGGCACGATCTCGCCGGGCTGGACGAACTTCCATTCGCCGCCGGATACGGCGTTCGTCGTCGTCGGTTATGCGCAGGTGTACCAGCTGCTGGCGCAGGACGACTGGGCGCAGCTTCGCGAGGCGGCGGCCGACGTTCGCCTGTTCCTCGAGCGGACGATTCCGGCGCTCGTCACGGGCGGCGTCCATACGCCGAACCACCGCTGGGTCGTCAGCGCCGCGCTCGGCTTCCTGCACGAGCTGTTCGGCGCGCCGGAGACGGTTGGGCGCGCGGAGCAGTGGATCGCCGAGGGCATGGATATTACGCCGGACGGCGAATGGACGGAGCGGAGCAACGGCATCTACAACGCCGTGAGCGACATCATGCTCGTCCATGCGGCCCGTCTGTTTGGGAAGCCCGAGCTGCTCGCGCCCGTCCGCGCCAACCTGCGCATGATGCTCTACCTCGTCCATCCGAACGGCGACGTCGTGACGGATTACTCCGGCCGCCAGGATTTCGGACATCAGCACGATCTGTCTTCTTATTATCTTCCCTATGCCATGATGGCGCATCTCGACGGAGACGCCGAGTTCCAGGCGGCCGCCGATCTCGCTTACGGACAGCTGAGGCATCCCGGCAGCTGCCCGACGAACGCCGCGGTCCGGTTGCTGCTAGATCCTGCGCTGCAGGCGCAGGCCGTTCAGCCGGCCGCGCTGCCGACCGAGTACCGCAAGCTGCTTCACGCGGACTTCCCGCGTCAGCAATACCTCGCAGCGATGGACGGCGCGGGTCATAACGGCCGCATCTATCACAGCCGGCTGCATCCGGACTTCGGCGCCGCCGTCGCCCGCGTGCGCCGCGGGGACGAGAGCGTCACGATCAGCGCGGAGACGCCGTCGTTCTTCGCCTTGCGGCACGGCGCCGCGCGGCTGCTCGGCGTTCAGGTCGCGACCTACTTCGCGCCGGGCTTCGTCCCGATGAACAGCCTGACGGAAGTGGAGGGCGGTTACCGCCTGACCGGCGAGCAGTCGAAAGGCTACTACGGCCCGGTGCCCGCCGAGCGTCTGCCGGCGACGGCGGGCGAGGCGACCAGCCCTTGGTACCTGCTGCCTCACCATCTGCGCGAGGAGACACATGTGCAGCGGCTCCGCGTCGAAGCCGACGTGCTGGAGACGGCGGACGGCTGGGAGCTCGTCATTCGATCGGGGGAACCGGGGGATGCGATGACGCAGATCTCCGTCATTCTGGCTGCGGACGGCGAGCTGTCCGGCGGCGAGCTGGCGCCTGCGGGAGCCGGCAAGCAGTTCTGGAAGTCCGGCACCCTGCGCTTCGAAGTTGGCGGGGATGTGCTTGAACTAAGCGGCGGCGCCTTCGCGCATACGGCCGGCTTCGTACGAGAGGCGAATCTGCCGTCCGATTGCCGCACGCTGCTGCTGAACGCGGTGACGCCGTTCGAGACGCGGATCCGCATCCGGACCTTGCCGCGCGCGGAGGCTTGACTGCGACTTGCTTGGTTGGGACTTGCTTGATTGCGACTTGCCTTAAACCCTTTAACCCTTTAGCCATTTTGTCATTATAAGCCTGGAGTGATCATCCATGACCGAATATATCGAACGGCGCGAGAGCATCGGCTACTGGCTGGGCGACGACGCGGCCGGCATTGTCGCCGCGGTGGCCGGGCGGTACTTGGGCGCGAATCCCGAGATTCCCTTCGCGCTTCGCGCATTCCCGGCGGACGGCATTCTCCAGACCGAAGAAGGCTACTACGACTTCGATATGGGGCGGCGTCTGCCGGAAGCCCGGCACGGAGAGTCCGCCTATGCGTGCGGACTCGTATGGAGCGACGACGAGCGCTCGCTGGACGCGGGGATCATGCCGTTCAGTCCGGTCCGTTTCTACCTGAACGAGACGTTGCTGTACCGCTCCGGCGCGGTCGACGAGATGAAGCCAGACGCCAAGGCGATCGTCCCGCTCCTGCTGCGCAAGGGCTGGAATACGCTCTTGCTGGAGATGCGCAAGACGGAAGCGGGCTTCGGCTGCCGCTTCGGCGCGGAGGAAGGCAAGGTGCGCATCCTGCAGGTGCTGGCGCCGTTCGCCGAGCGCCGGGAGACTGCGGGCTGGGCATATACCGGTGCGCTGCAAGGCGCCGTATACGGCGAAGGGCTCGGGTTCCCGAACTTCGGCGGGAACGAAGCGGACACCGGCATCGCCTGGCTGCCGGCGCGCGAGTGGCTGGCGGAAGCGGCGGCCAGACCGAACTTCGAGCGCATCTTCGGCGTGCCGGATGGCGCAGCTTCGGGCTATGCCTGGAGCAGGCTGCCGCTGACCGCGCGGGGGACGCGCAGCGTATGGGGGGGGCGGGCGTATGGCCCGCTGACCGTCTGGCTGGACGGGCAGCCGGTTATCGAGCTGGCCGGGGCCGGCGCATTCGAACGCGAGCTGCCGCTGGCGTTCAAGGACGGCCATGTACTGGTCCGCGCGGAGACGGGCGGCCAGGGATGGGGCTTCGAACTCGCGGTGTCCGCAGCGGAGTCGGGCGCACAGGTGCGCTTCGAGCTGCCGGCGCCGGTTCACGGCGCGGGCTCGGCCGGCGGCTGGCTGTACGCGGGACCGCTGCCCGCGGGCATCGATGAGGCGCCTGCTGCCGTGCAATCGGTCAAGCGGCTGTTTAAGCTGGCCGACGGCGCGGCTACAGCCGGAGCCAGTGCTTTTGCAGGCGCGGACGGCATGACCGGCTGGGCGCTGGACGGCCCCGGGCTCAGGCTGCGTCCCTATTACGAGAACGCCATGCTGAGCAACCGTTGGACGGCGGGCGCCGCGACCAACTTCGGCCGCTGGGACTACCCGCTCGGCGTGACGATGTACGGCCTGCTGCAGACCGCCCGCGAGCTGGGACGTCCCGAGATCGCAGCTTATGCGCGCGCCCATATCGACAGCTGCACCGACTGGTACGCCTATTCCCTGTGGGACAAGGCCGCGTACGGCTTTCCTTCGATCAATCATCAGCTCGTGCTGATGAAGATGCTGGACAACTGCGGCTCGTTCGGCTCGGCGATGCTCGAGGCGTATCCGTCCGAAGGCAATGCGGACTACCTGGCGATCGCGGACGTCATCGCGGATTTTATCGCGAACCGGCTGGAGCGGCGCGAGGACGGCGCGTATTACCGCCTGTGCGTCGGCGAATACTCCGCTGACACGATGTGGGCGGACGATCTGTACATGAGCGCGCCGTTTCTGAGCCGTTTTGCGGGCATTACCGGTGACCAGCGCTATTTGGACGACGCGGCGAGCCAGTTCCTGCATTACCGGCGCTACCTGTATATGGAGGACCGGGGCGTCATGAGCCATGTGTACGACTTCAAGTACGGCAAGGCGACGCGCATTCCGTGGGGCAGGGGCAACGGCTGGACGCTGTTCTCGCTGTCGGAGCTGCTGGAGCGGCTGACGGTCTCGCATAAGGACCGGCCGGCGCTGCTCGCGTTTTTCCGCGAGCTGTGCGCGGGCATCGCGGCAAAGCAGGGCGAATCCGGCCTGTGGCGGCAGGTGCTGACCGATCCGGACGCGTACGAGGAAGCCTCCTGCACGGCGATGTTCGCCTACGCCTTCGCGCGGGGCGTCCGGTTCGGATGGCTGGAGGATTCCGCCCGCTTCACCGAAGCCGCGCTGCGCGGCTGGCGGGGGCTCGCTTCGAAGGCGATCGACCGCAACGGCAACGTGCACGGCGTATGCAGCGGCTCGCGCTATTCTTTCACCGAGGACTATTACAAATACGATCTTCTCACCGTCGTCAACGACAACCACGGGACCGGCATCATGATGCTGGCCGGCGTAGAGATCTGTCGTCTGGAAGCGTTCCTGCGCGAGCGGGATTCGTCGGGGACCTTTTTTCACGAAGCACAGGCAGGACGATAAATGCTTAAGTACAACTAATTTCGCGCAATCGTCTCGTTTTGCATCCGATAAGTGCTGAAGTGCAATTATTTCCGCTCGTATGGCGCCTTTTTGGCCTTTGCGGAGCTATTAATTGCATTTCAGCACTTATTTTCGTATACGCGGGACTATCACGGAATTTAGTTGCATAATAGCATCTATTGCATGCGGCGGGAGATTGAGGTTGGAGATTGGAGGTAGGAGAGTGATGATTGGAGATTGGCGGCGCGAAGCGTGTGGAAGCGAGACTCTTAGCGGCGAAGTTATCGTCAACCCTCGATCTCGTTGGAGGCGGGCTGCAAGCCCCTTCGCCATACCCGGTCTTTTGAAGTTGTGCGCATTCAGTAATACATGATTTATATTGACGGCTGGTAAAAGTTGCTATATGTTTATTTCAGTTGCAAAATAAAACTGAAATTAAAGGGAGTCCTATGATGCGTAAACTCATTGTCGTGAACATTATGTCTTTGGACGGGTACTACGAAGGGCCGGGGAAAAATGTTATGGTTATGCCGATGGACGGTGCCTTCGATACATACAACCTGGAACGGATGCAAGGGGCCGACACCGTGCTTCTGGGGGGCAATTCTTATCGGATGTTTAGCAGTTTCTGGCCTGCAATGGCCGATCATCCGGATGCTTCGCCTACAAATCGGGAGTTCTCGAGACTCTATAATTCGGTACAAAAGGTTGCCGTATCGAATGGGCTCTCTCTGGACGAATCGGATGCATGGCGCGATACGACAACGATTATCGACGGTAACCGTGCCTATGACGAGATCGCCGCACTCAAGCGCACACCGGGTAAAGACATCGTCATGTATGGCAGCCGGGTCCTTTGGAACGACTTGTTGGCGCACGGTTTAATAGACGAACTTCACTTTATGATTGGCAACGTGGTCCTGGGCGGGGGGTCCCCCATCTTCGTCGAGCCAATCGCCTACAACGATCCAAAGCTGACGCTCCGTCATATCGATACGCGCAAGTTTGAAGGCTCGGAAAACATCCTGATGCAGTATAAAGTGGAGTACAAGAGCTAAGCGAAAAAGGAACGGATGAGTGTAAGAGGAGAATGGAGAATGCTGAGTCACCATGAATAAAATCCACCCGCGCCGATCCTATTGTTCGATCAATCTGTCTATTGAAGTATTTGGAGATTCTTGGACCCTTCTCATTCTGCGAGATGTTGTGTATTTTTGCAAAAAAACGTTCGGCGAATTTTTAAATTCTGAAGAAGGCATCGCGCGTAATATTTTGGCCGATCGTTTAGCCAAGCTGACACAACGAGGAATTCTGATCAAAAAGGCCCACCCGTCCGATAATCGGAAAGATATTTACGAACTATCGGAGGGCGGTCTTGACGTAATCCCTATCTTGCTGGAATTGGCAGAGTGGGGGGCGAAATATAGCGACTCGACGGAACAACTGCCGATGGAGTGGCTTGAGCTTGTACGAACGCGCCGTGAAGAGGTTATCCAGATGACTCGCGAAACCGTGCTTCAAGGCGGCGGGATCTTTGCAGGGGAGAATTGTGTAGCGGCGCGGCTGCTATCGAAACCTCGATGAGTAAATCAGTAGCACCGACCTTCAATCAACGGAATACGTTAGCATTCAATCATACAGAGCCAGTCTAGGACTCTTCTTGTCCAGGACTGGCTCTGTTTTGATTGCTGAGGTCAGTCTAGTAGGCTTCGTCAGCGCGAACGGTCCGTCGAATCCGTCAGCCCTTCTTCGTCGCGATACGAATGACGTTCCAGGAAGCGCGGCCGAGCACGGCTTGCAAGCGGCCTTCATCAATCTTAGAATCGCCTCCGGTCCGAGGGACGACGCGGTTCGGGTTGGTCTTGGTGTTGGTGGCCTTTAGATCATCGCTCTCCAGCACGATATGTTCCAGCACGCGCGTCTCGCCGAAGCTGCGGACGTCGACGTCGAGCGCCATCGGCTCCTCCAGGTGACGATTCACCGCGAAAATGGTCAGGACGCCTTGCGCCTCGTCGAACACGCTGACCGATTCCAGGTAAGGAACGTCCGTGAAGTCCTTGGCATCGTACTTCGGCGCGTCGATTACCGATTGGAGCACCGTGCCTCTGCCGTAATTCGAAGCATGGAGAAACGGATAGTAGGTCGTCTGCAGCCAGAGCGGACCGCCTGTTTCCGTCATGATCGGCGCGATCGTATTGATCAGCTGGGCGAGGCAACCCATCTTCACCCGGTCGGCGTGCTTAAGCATCGTGATCAGATAACATCCGACGGCAAGGGCGTCTTCGAAGGTATACGCGTCCTCGAACTCGGGCGGCGCGATCTGCCAGCGCTCGCTGGCGCGGCTGGTGCCGATCGAGTGCCAGACGTTCCACTCGTCGAGCGACAGCATGATTTTTTTCTTGCTGCGCTTTTTCGCCTGGACGTAATCGGCGATCGAAGCTACGCCCCCGATGAACTGGTCGAGATCGAGCGAGCTGGCCAGGAAGTTGGCCGTATCTCCGGCATTGTTGTTGTAATAAGCGTGCAGCGAAAGGTAATCGACCTGATCGTAGGCGAGATCGAGGACGGTCGCTTCCCACTCGGCGAACGTCGGCATGCCTCTGGAGGAGCTGCCGCAGGCGACGAGCTCGATCGTCGGATCGACCCAGCGCATCACTTTTCCCGTCTCGTTGGCGATACGTCCGTACTCGACCGCGGTTTTAGCCCCGATCTGCCAGGGACCGTCCATCTCGTTGCCCAGACACCACGTCTTGAAGCGATGGGGCTCGCGGTAGCCGTGGGCGATACGCATGTCGCTGTAATAGGAGCCGGAGGGATGATTGCAATATTCGACGAGATTTCTCGCGTCGTCGGGGCCCCGCGTGCCGAGGTTGACGGCCATCATCACCTCCGTGCCGGCCAGCTTTGCCCACTCCGCGAACTCGTTCGTGCCGACGGCGTTTGTCTCCGTCGTCCACCAGGCCAGCTCAAGCTTCCGCTTGCGCTCCGACTTGGGGCCGACGCCGTCTTCCCAGTTGTAGCCGGACACGAAGTTGCCTCCCGGGTAGCGTACGATCGGAACCTGGAGCGCGCGGATCGCCTCGAGCGCATCCCGGCGGAAGCCGTTCTCGTCCGCGGTCGGGTGTCCGGGCTCGTAGATGCCCCCATACACGGCGCGTCCCAAGTGCTCGATAAAGGAACCGTACATCCGGGGATCCACGGCGGATACGGCGAAGTGTTTGTCGATCAGCATATGAGAGCGGATTGCCATGAGATTGACCTCCTAAGGATTAACTAAAAACTGAATTCATTAGTGGATTGAAAACCTATATTATTCGTAACATAATAGAAAATAGCAGACAATCATTAATTGTAGGATTCCGTTAAAACGAAATCCTGAACGGATGGTGGGTACATGTTGATCTCTACCGATTCAAATGCGCTTCGCATCTATGAGGCGCTGGCCAGCGAGGTCCGTTTAAAGATCATCGATAAGCTGTACGAGCGGGAGCGGCATGTGAAGGAGCTGGCGGAAGAGCTGTTCCTTAGCAACGCGGTCGTCAGCGGACATATCCGCAAGCTTGAAGAGGCCGGCATCGTCGGCAGCAAGATGAAGCGGATCGACGGCGGGACTTACAAGCTCTGTTATGTGAAAACGGAGTTCATGCAGATCAAGCTGTCTCCCGACGCGCCCGCTTCGCTCGGCTGCCACGAGCTGTCTCTGCCGATTGGCCAGTACACCGACTATGAAGCTTGGCCGACATGCGGAATCGCGACGACGGAGAAAGTGATCGGCCAATTCGACAATCCCGTCTGCTTCATGGATCCGGAGCGGGTGAACGCGGGTATCCTGTGGATGGCGAAGGGATGGGTCGAATACAAGCTTCCCAACTACTTGTACAAAGATCAGCGGCTTCACGAGATCGAGATCTCGCTCGAGATCGGGTCGGAGGCGCCGCGCGTGAACGAGAATTGGCCGTCGGACATCCGCTTCGATCTGGGCGGCAAGACGGTGGGCGTATGGACGAGCCCGGGCGACTTCGGGGATCGGCGAGGACGATTGACGCCGGAGTGGTGGCATTCGGACGTCAATCAGTACGGCTTGATGAAGGTGCTTCGCATCAAGGAAAAGGGGACCTATGTCGACGGCCAGAAAATCTCCGGCGTCGGCCTTCGCGACATCGAGACGAACGCGATGAACTGGACGCTGCGGATCGCCGCGGAGGATACGGGGCGGGGCCGCGGCGGACTCACGCTATACGGCAAGGGCTTCGGCAACTACGATCAGGACATCGTCGTGCGGAGCTATTATGAATGAGAGCTGACGTCTAAGCTGATTGGCTCCCTATAGTGCAGACAAGCGTTTAAGCCTGCTGCCGTACTGGGAGCTTTTTACTATCTGCTGGATAAAGATGTATACTGTCATAGCGGCTCCAAGAGACTAGAGAACACTGAAAGGGGACTCATAATCCGTGTCAGGGCTCGACTTTCCAAGAAATGACGTGAATAAAGCGGGGTATACGCTAGTATTTGAGGACGATTTTGATTCGGGAGAACTGGACCGAAGCAAATGGTTGCCTTTCTATTTGCCGCAATGGAGCAGCCGCGAGAAAACAAGAGCGAATTTCCGGTTCGAGGAGAGCCAGCTCGTGTTGCAAATAACGGAGGATCAAGCGCCTTGGAGTCCCGAGTTCAACGGGGACATTAAGGTCAGCAACCTACAGACCGGCGTCTATTCCGGACCGCTCGGCAGCGAATATGGCCAGCATCGCTTTTCCAAGGACTGCCGCGTGCGCGAGGAGCAGACCGAGGAGCGGTTGTTTACCCCTCATTACGGCTATCTGGAGCTGCGGGCGAGCGGGCTTCATACGCCTAACAACTTGTGCGCTTTATGGATGATCGGGTTCGAAGACCGCCCGGAACGATCGGCCGAGATTTGTCTATTCGAGATGAAAGGCTGGAACGGAGGAGGCGCAGACCGGTCGACGATCGGCTTCGGACTTCACCCCTTCGGCGACCCTTCCATCGAAGATGAATTCTTCGAGCGAGAGTTCCCGATCGACGCCAGCCGGTTCCATATTTATGCGATGGACTGGACTCCAGATGGCGTTAGTTTTTACATCGATAACGAGCTGATTCACCGCTCGAAGCAATCGCCGAATTATCCGATGCAGTTGATGCTGAACATTTATGAAATACCGCAGGCGGAGAACGACGCTGTACAAGTATCCGCGTACCCAAGCGAGTTCAGAGTCGATTATATCCGATTTTATGAGAAGGATCAGAGGTAGCGTCGGGCGTGCATTGTATCGGGATATGGTCAGCGGGCGATGGACGAGCAGGGTCTGCTGTAACGCCAAACGGGACGAAGCAGGAGCCTTCCTGCTTCGTCCTGTTGCACTTGCCGATGCTCCTCCGCCAGGTATCATGCGCCGGGATCGACCGTCGTTCGCTGGAACGCTAGTTTTTCTCATACCGATAGATCGCAAACGTCAAAGGAGCGGGCAGCGCAAAGCGGAACTCGCCTCGCTCGTCGGCTTGGACGATGAATTCGTCTTCCGTGCCGCTGTCGCTGCCGAGCTCGATCGCATCCCGCTCGCGCAGGCGCACGACCATCCGTAGGCGGAGCTCGTCCGCGCCTTGGCCCCACAGCCGAAATGGTTTGGCGTGCTCATTGTTGCGTTCGCGCACGATGAGCAGGTACCCGGTCTCGCTCGTCGCACCGTCCGAGTCCTCACGCTCCGCGATGCTCTGAAGTCCCGTCCAGCCCGTGCCGGTCGGTTCGTCGCCGAGCGGGAGGATATGACCGCCTGCGATTGCCTCGCGATGCGGCCGGATGGCCTTCAAGATGGCGGCGAGCAGAGCCGACTGCTTCTCGTTCAGGCTGGAGAGCTCCATCCAGGCGAGCGGGCTTGCGAATGCAGTTACGCCGAAGGCATAAGCCAGACCGCAGGCCGCAGGCGATAGCGGGTCGTCCGCATAAGCTTCAGCATTGCGGCTCACGTTGAGGAACTCAGCTTGCAGGCTTTGCACAGGCACGTACGGGGCAAGGCTCCACAAGTTGCGCAGCGTCCAGTGCGGATAGTAGTTGCCCCAGTCCGTATAGCGATTTTCGAGGAAAAGGTTGCCGAAAGGCGCGCTCGCATAATAGCCGAGACGCCGCTGTGCTGTCATGTCGAGATTGAAGCGGACGGCTCCGCGCGTCTCGCAGGCGACGGTGCGCATCAGTTCCAGAAGGCGGCACGTGCCCGTGGAGGAGACGAGATCGATGCCGTCGAGCTTGAAGTGGCCGATTCCGTAGGTTCGGTGCAGCTCAAGCAGTGTGGCGGCGTCGCGCCTCCAATTGGCATAGTGGCCTGCGGCGTCCGGCGAATACCACAGACCGAGCCGGACGCCAAGCTGCGCGGCCAGCTCGACGACCGGAGCGAGCCCGCGCGGAAAGCGTTCCGGATGCACGCGCCAGAAGTCGCCTCCGCCGCTGTAATAATCCCCCCAACGCCCTTCGCCGGTCGATTCGGCCAGCACGGAGTTGACCGTCACGCCTTTTTGCCAGCCGTCGTCGATCTGGCAGACGTCGATGCCCAGAGCCGCGGCCGCCTGCAGCTCCCGGGCGACGAACGCTTCCGTGACGCGGCTGTCCTTGGACCGGTCTCCCCAGGTGTTGCTCATGATGAAGGCGTCCTGCACCGGCATAAAGACGCGCACCGCCCGATGATAGTCATGAAGGAGCGCATATGCGCCGTAGACGCTTCCGTCGTAGACGCCGACCGTTAGGATGCAGCAGGCGAAGGCCCCGAGTGGGGCCGGCTCGGCGTTCGCTTCGTCCGCCCCGGTGCCGCGGCTCTCGATGCCGTACTCGTCCTTGATGCCGTTCTCGCCGGGGAGGAGAGAGGCCTCGCGTTCATCGGCCTGCCGATCTGCGGTATCGCCGGAATCTGCGATCTGCCATGAAGCATCGAGCGCCTCGAGGCGGAGACCTTCGAAACGATAATCCGCATCCGGCCCCTCGGGCACCGCAGCGTGCGCCGGCCCTTCCTTCAGCAGCAGCAGGCCGCATGGCCGCAGCGTGCCGTTCACCAGCATCACGTTGCCGCGCAGGGCCCTTCGCTCGTTGACGTACAACAAGCCGTGCTCGCGATCGACGAGATTGTTGGTCGTATCCGTGCGGTCGCTTAGGCGCACGCATTCCCACCGTGCATGCCGCTCCCGAAGGACGAGCCGTTCAATACAGGGCGCTGCGCCGCGGTATTCTCCATCGCGGTTATTGGCGTCCAACTTCGGAACGGCGGCGGGGGGAGAGGAGAGTGCAGCTGCTGCAACGGCTGCGGAGAAGGCAGTCATATCCCTATCGGCAGCAACGCCGTCTGTCGTCCCGCCATCCGCCAAGCCGGGACCGGTTGTCCCGCTTTCCTTTTCGTCTTCCATTCCTTCCCCGCCCGCCTTCCCCAAAGCCCCAACCGGCAGCCATTCGAACCGCTGCCGCATGAACGAGGCCTGCGGATACAGCCACAGACTAAGGCGCAGCGCCCGGTCGCCCCCGGCGATCCGCCAGTCGATGTCCGCTCGCAGATGCGGGCGCGACAGGCCGCCTTCGTCATCCTCCCGGCAGTCGATGCGAACCGCCTCGAGACGCCTTTCCCCGAAGATGCCGGGCGGTCGATCCGGCTGAGCTGCGCGAGAATCCACCGCCAGCCATTCCTCGCCGCGAGCCTTGTCCAACAGGGAGACGCTCGCGGGCCACCCGTCCTCCGTCGTCCAGGCGCGCTCGAGTCGCGCATTGCCCGCGATCACCCTGTCTCCCTCGATTCGGACGTAGCAATCCGCCCAACGTTGGTTCGTTTTATCCATGTCAGCCTCCGGTATCGTAGTACAATATTTATCTTCAACATGGAGAATACCAGTGGATGATGCTAATATAAATCGTAAATAATCCCGATCGGATGGTAATATATTGTGCAAAATATTTATGGTTTTCGCTATCTGGAGCATACGGCGGAGCCTCTGTTCCTGCTCGGTTCGGTCGGCGAAGGGACGACCTCGGACGAGGCGTACCGGTGGGATGGGCTTGAGCGCCCGGGAGGCGGGATGGTCTTTCAGTACACGGTGCGGGGAGAGGGGCTGCTCCGGGTCGGGGAGGCAACGCATGCCGTTCCGAAGCACCACGCCTTTCTGATCGGCGTTCCCGGCAATCACGAATACCGCTTCGACGCTTCCCGCGCGGCGGAATGGAGCTATCGCTGGATTCGCTTCGAGGGCAGAGGCATGGGCGGTGCCTGGAAGGAGTGGATGGACCGGTTGGGCCCGGTGCTCGAGCTGTCGCCCGAAGCGGAGCCGATCCTGCTGCTCGACAGCCTGTACGCCGACGCGTCGACGGGTCGTCTCAAGGACCGGTACGAAGTGTCGCAGCGGATCTATGAATGGATGGCGTCGCTGCAGCGCTACTGCGCCGGCCGCAAGCAGCCGTCCCAAGCAGCACTCCCCGAGCCGTATCGGCGCGTAGCGGACTATATGGACGAGCACTACGCCCAGGACCTGACGCTCGACCGGCTGGCGGACGTCGCGGGGATGACCCGATCGCATGTGTGCAAAATGTTCGCTCGCCACGCGGGGATGACGCCGATCGCTTATTTACGCAACCGGCGGCTGGAAAAAGCGGCGGAGCTGCTGAGGCAGAGCGAGCTGCCGGTCAAGGAGATCGCGGACCGGTGCGGCTATGCCAGCGTCGGTTACTTCGGCAAGGTCTTCCTCCAGGTCACGGGCATGCAGCCGACCGCTTTCCGCGATGCGGAGGAAGAACAGGCATACGACGTATTAAGACTCATTCACTGACGTCCGGGCACCTGCGTCCGAGGCGCCTGCATCCAGGCAATCTCGCTAACGTCTTCCGGGGCCAATCGACCTGCTTGCCTAATTGGAGCTAATCGTTTATTCGGTCCCGGAGCCGCAGGTGCACAAAAAAGGAGCCTCCCAATGACGCAAGGTCGCGGAAAGGCTCCTTCTTTCTGTCATTTGCCGCTCCGCCGCTTAGACGCGTGCCAGCTTCAGCAGCCAGCTGGAGGTGCGGTCCAGCGTGCGCGTGTTGCGAGCGCTATTGCGGACGGAGATGTTCAGGAAGATCCGGACGCCGTCGCCGGTTCTGTTGTTGAATAGCACCTTGTTAGGCGTCAAATCGCCTGAGCCGCCCCGTGCGACAAACGTTCCCGTGGAAGGCAAGGCTTCGATCTTGAAGACGAACGCATCGTTGGACAACAGGAAGTTCAGGCTTTTCAACACCAGCTTTTTCCCTTTCGGCACGTCGATCACGATCGTCTGCACGTCGATGCTCTTGCCGGCACCGAGGCTGATGGGCGCTTTCCCGCCGACGATCCCGTTTACCTGTAGCACGGCCATCCCTCCCAATCGAAGATACGACAGCATATTCGCATCCCGAGGGACAAGTTTGGACGATCGTCCGATCGGGCGAGCGGAGTGAAGTGAAGTGAAGTGAAGTGGCGAGGACGCCCCCATGAAGCCCGTCCGAAGCTGTGATGTGGTCAACCCAGCGGAAAGGAGGGCGCACATTGTCCTAGTTTTACTGCAGAAGATTATCAAGCGCTGAAGCAACGGATCCGCTGTGGACGGTCATGCGCGAGGGTGGGCCTAATCATGCGAAGGATTATGCGGGGCAGGAAACAAAGTCATGAAAAAGAGCCGCCTGGGTGTCCGGGCGGCCTTTCGTTTAATTCGCTGCGATTCGCTAGTTCAAGTGGCGGGCGTCGTTAAACTTTATCAATGCCGCTTTGCCCGCTTCATCGATCGACCATTGTGTAATCGACGTATTGGACACGGGGAGTTGGACGGCGGGCAGCTTAAAAGGATTGAGTCCGAAAAAGTACTGAAAGGTACACTCGATCACCCCGCCGTGACATACGATCACGACTGTCCGTCCGCCGTATAGGGCGCAGACGCGATGGATCGCCGAGCCGATCCGCAGCACGAATTGCGGCCAATTTTCCGCTTCCGGCGCGATCGCGGCAAAAGGGTTCGTCGCCGGGCTATAATCCGTCAGCAACTCGTCCAGTCGTTCCTTGGTCAACCCCAGCGCTTTCCCGGGCCGCAATTCCTGGAACTCGTCATCGAGCAAGATGGGCGTATGATCGAAGGCCGGCGCGATCGTTTCGGCCGTCTGCTTAGCTCTCAAAAAGGAACTGGCGATCAGCACGTCGGCTTTTATTTCCTCCGTCGCGATCAGACGATCGCGCAGCTTTTCCGCCTGGGACCGCCCTTCCTCTGTTAATCCGAAGTCGTCGACAATGCCGTCTTTTAACACGCATGCCTCCCCATGCCGAATGAAGTACAAGTTCGTCATCCTGCTCATCCTTCCGTCCGATGCTTCTCCTATCTTACTAAGACGATTGGATCCTGTCATTGATTGAGTTGCATCGCCCTCGTCATCGGACCTGAAGTTCACTTCTCCAAGACGTCACCCGCCATGAGTTCAGTCATCCCGACGTCGTCGAAGGTCGGAATGGTCTCCTTTTTGGAGGCCGTTATCAGCCGATTGACGATTAAGTCGCCCCACTTCGTCTCATTCTGTGCGATGGCCGCAGTGACTTGGCCATTGCGGAGCGCTTGGCGGATATCGGGTGTCATGCCGAAGGTAAGCGCATAGCGCTGGAGTCCGCTCGCCTTCCAGACGAGGACGGAGACCGGGCCGGACACCGCGTCCATGGCGACGAATGCGTCGAAGTGCGGGTGTGCGTCGATCATTTCCTCCAGGTCGGAGAGTGCGAGTGCCTCTTTGCCTTCATTATAACGCACGTCCAGCACCTGGATTTCCGTCTCGCGGCTTAGATAGGTGAGAAGTCCGTCCTGACGTTCTGTCAGACTCGTCATGCCGGACATGCCGTTCTCGACGATGATCATACCTTTTCCGTCCAGCAGCCGGTCCAGCAGCTTGCCCATCCGCTGCCCGGCATCGCGATTGTCTACGCCGATAAAGTCCAGACGTCGGCTGTCCGGGGCGTCCGATTCAAAGCAGATGACGGGGATGCCGGCAAGGACGGCTTTGTCGATAACGGGCACTAGCGCATTGCGATCGACGGGATCGATGGCGATGCCGTCGACATGCTGCTTAATCATCGTCTCGACCATTCGGATCTGCTGCTCCAGATTGGCTTCGTCAGGCGCTTTGACGAGCAATTGAACGCCTTCGCGCGCCGCGGCAGCTTTGGCGGCGGCAGTGATCATTTCGTAGTAGGGGTGCGCCATCGGGTAGATGACGCCGAATGTCGGCGTCGAAGCATTCACTGTCGTTGCATGCGCAGTCTCGTTCGACGATAGAGAAGTTTCCGTCGTTCCGGGCTGTGCCGAAGCTTCTGATTTTTCGCCGCTTCCCAAACCGCCGGACACGCTCGCGGCGATCCGGTCTGCGCGATCTGCCGACGAACGGCAACCCGCCGTATATAAAGCCAACGCGATACACAATCCGAGCGTCGCTATACGGTTCCTATTCATCCGGAAACTCCTTCTTTGGCAGCGACTCCCGTGTCCAGTCTTCCTTGTTTCCGGAATTCCTTGGTCGTCATGCCGGTCACCTTTTTAAACAGATTGGAAAAATAATGCGCGTCGTTGTATCCGACCCGATGGGCGATCTCGTAGGAACGGTCGTTCGTCGTCTGAAGCAGCTCCATCGCGCGGCGAATGCGCGTACTCGTTAAAAATTCGATAAACGTCTGCCCGGTCTCCTGGCTGAACACCTTGCTCAGATGGCTGGCGCTGACGCACACGTGATCGGCTACATCCTGCAGCGACAGCCGATCCTCGGCGTAATGGCGTTGAATGTAATCTCTGGCTTGCTCGAGCATTTGCGCATAGCGGTCTGCCGCGCCGCTGCGCCATTGCCAGAATTGCTCCGATAGTCGGGTCAAATAGCTTACGGCGTCCTTCCAGCAGGCGATCTCCCCGATCGCCTGCTGGAATTGTTGAAGCACGGCGCCGGCGTCATCGAGATTGCGGTATATCCGCTTCGCAGTCTGGAACACTTCGATCGTCAGATCGCTGAGCGCGTAATAGCCGTACAGATGACTGCGCCAATCGTTTTTCCGAAGCCCCTGCCCGAACATCTCAATGATGGAATCCAGCTCGGCGGGCGTGCCGACCTTTAAGAACTCGATATACTTCTGCCGCTCCTGATTGGTCGTCGATTCGAGCGACATCTCCCCCTGCTGCAGCGACCAGCGGCTGCGGGCGGATATCGCGAGTCGTCGCCAATGCTTGTCTTCGTCGGCATCGAGGAAGGAGGCATGTACGCCCTGCAATCGCTCCCGTACGCTCCCGACGCCGAGTCCAAGGCTGTGTTCCGCGACGGCTTCAAGCTCGGCCTTGAGGTCTTGCTGGATGCTTGCCGCTACGCGCTCGAGGACGTCCGGCGCGTCATGCCTCGCAATCCATACGCGCTCCGTACGGCTGCGTTTGTAGTCGTACATCTGCGCGATGCCGGACAGCCGCTCGCGGATGATTAGCTCGGCCTGCTCCAGAACGCTGCTATCCGGCTCATCTCTGCGGTCGGCGGAGCGAACGTCCGTGATAAACACGAGGTAGCAGCGAGCTGCAAGGTTCAAGCCGAGCGACGCAGCGGCGTCCATCGCTTCGGCCGTCGTAATCATGCCCGTGCAAATATCGGCGAGCAACCTCTCCCGCGTGAGTTCGAGCCGATTCTGGCCGGCGCGATGCAGCGTTGCGAGCCGCTCTTTCTCCTCGCGTTCGGCGTCGATTTTGGCGCTGACATTTTTTAATATGCCGATCAGCCCGGCGGCGCTCACGGGCTTCAGGCAATATTCTTCGATACCGAGGCGCAGCGCGGATCTTGCGTATTCGAATTCGTCGTGGCCGCTCAGGATGATGATTTTGGTGTCGGGAAGCTTCTTGCGCACGATCGCGCTGAGCTCCAGCCCGTTGCAGAACGGCATCTTGATATCGGTGATGAGGATATCCGGCTTCACCGATTCGATGATCGGCAGCGCGAGCTCGCCGTCGGAGGCATCGCTACAGTAGACGAAGCCCTCGCGCTCCCAATCGATGCTGTCCCGGATATTTTCACGGATGACGATCTCGTCGTCGACCAGCATGACTTTTTTCACGCGTTTATCTCCTTTCTTTCGGAATATGAAGGGATACAGTCGTCCCGATCCCGTATTCGCTCTCGACATGGATGACGCAGCCGCTGCCGTAATATAACCGCAGACGCTGCTGAACGTTGTGGAGTCCGAAGCCGCCGGATACTTCGGAGCCCGTCGGCTCTTCAGGCAGAATCGAGCCGGCCAGCTGCTCGCGCAGACGATCCAGGCGATCGTTATCCATGCCGATGCCGTTGTCCGTGACGGCGATTCGAAGCATCTGCGCAGAGAGGTCCTCGCAAATGATGCGGATCGTTCCTTTGCCTCTTTTGTTTTTGATGCCGTGATAGAGCGCGTTCTCGACGATCGGCTGTATGATCATTTTCAACACCTGGCAGCTGTACAAAGGTTCGGGACAATCGATCTCGTAATCGAGAATATCGCGGTAGCGCATGCGTTGGATGACGAGGTAGCTTCGCACATGCTCCAGCTCGTTGCGGAGCGGGATCCAGTCCTGTCCCCGGTTCAGGCTGATCCGGAAAAAGCTGGACAACGCCTGCACAAGCAGGACCACCTGATCGTTCTTGCCGCCCTCCGCCATCCAGATGATCGAGTCGAGCGTATTGTACAGAAAGTGCGGATGAATCTGGGCTTGAAGCGTGCGCAGCTCTGCCTTCTGAATCTGTTCCTGCTCCTTCTGATGCTGCTCCATCAGGCCATTGATCTGCTCGATCATCGTGTTGAAGCTATTCCCCAGGTCGGCGATCTCGTCATGCCCGGCGGGATGTACCTTGACCTCCAGATAACCGGCCGCCGCCAAGCGCATCTTGTTCTTGAGCAGCTGGACCGGACGGGTAAGCCGGGATGTAATGAAAAAGTTGAGCGCGATCGCAAATACGATGCTGAGCGCGACGCTGACGATGATCAACTGACGGATGCTGTTGGCTTCGGACATAATTTCCTGCAGCGGGACTGCTCCAACGATTTTCCAGCCGGTCACCGACGAGGTTGTGAAAACCACGAAGTTCGGCTTGCCGTCATCGGCATCGATGAAGTCTCCTTGCCGCTGCGCCAAATGGCTGCTCAGGTCAATCTCCTCCATGATCTGCATGGATGCGGACGACGTCTTCGGATAGAAGATCGGATGACCGTTCCCGTCTGTCACGTAGAAGAATCCAGTTTTGCCGATATGAACATTGCTGCGGTACTGCTCCACCGCCGTATCGACAAGATCGATGACGATGTAGCCGATGACTTCATGCGTGATCGAGTTCTTGACGGCCGTCAAAATAGAGATGATGTTCTGTCCCGGATATTCGAAGCCGTCCAGCCTGTCGAGCGCCGACGCGTCCCGGGGAGCTATGTTCAAGATCTCTTCCGGATGGTTGGCCAGGTATTGGAAATGCGGATTGCGCATCGGATTGCGCTCCATTTGAAATACGCCGCGGCGCTCGCTGATCCCCCGGCCGTACAGGTTGACCATCGTAATGTTGAGGACACTGTCGTATTTGTAGGTCTCCCGGTAGAGGCTAAACGTATTTAATATCCCTTTGGCAGCTTCGTAGGTGTCGGTCTGGGAGAACAGGAAGCCGATGACCTGCGGATTTTTTCCGAGCTCGAGCAGCTTGCCGGCATCCTCGAACATAACGTCGATGCTTCGTCCAAGTTGACTCGCTGCCAGCATGGCGGAACCCTTGCTGTGGCTCGCTACCGTATCGTACGACTTCTGATAAGATAAAATGCCGACAACGATGAGCGGTACGGAAGTAAGCGTAACGAACATGAGCAGCATCTTGGCGCGCATGCTCTTGAGGCGCAAAAATCGCATCGGCTCATCTTGCCTTTCCATTTGAATGCGGTTGCAACTCGATACCATCTACTATAGCAAAATGAAAGTGGATGTTATATGCAAACGCTGACATCCCATAATAAATTCTATTTTTCGAACAAAAAAACAAACAGAACATCTTGCATGTCCCTAAATAAAGCCAAAAAATCCAATGGAATTCACGCGAGTCTCCATATAATCGCCTTTTGAAAGCGTTCTATAATGACCTCACGCCAACATGAACGAAGAGGCGAACGACCAGGGAGGTTCGAGAAAAATGAAAATGAAATCCGGCAAGTTAGGGGCTTTGCTCGTCCTGTCGGCAACCATGCTGTTGTCGGCATGCGGCGGCAATAACGGCAACGGGGGCAACGCTTCCCCTAGCGGCAGCGCAAGCGCTTCGTCGTCGGCGTCCCCAAGCAGTGCGGCTTCATCGCAGGCGGCGGCGCCTGCCGACAAAAAAATTACGCTGGGCTTCGCCCAAGTCGGCGCGGAGAGCGGCTGGAGAACGGCCAACACCAAGTCGATACAGGACGCCGCGAAGGAAGCGGGCGTCGACCTGAAGTTCTCGGACGCGCAGCAGAAACAAGAGAACCAGATCAAGGCCATCCGCTCCTACATTCAGCAAAAGGTCGACATCATCTCGTTCTCGCCGGTCGTAGAATCGGGCTGGGATACGGTTCTGAAGGAAGCGAAGGACGCAGGCATTCCCGTCATTCTGACCGATCGCGCCGTCGACTCGAAGGACACGTCGCTGTACGTCACGTTCATGGGTTCGGACTTCGTAGAAGAGGGCCGCAAGGCCGGCGAATGGCTCGCCGACCAGTACAAGGATACGCAAGAAGACGTCAACATCGTCGAACTGCAGGGTACGACGGGCTCCGCGCCGGCGAACGACCGCATGGCCGGCTTCAAGGAGAAGATCGAAGGCAACCCGCACCTGAAGATCATTGCATCGCAAACGGGCGACTTTACCCGTGCCAAAGGCAAGGAAGTCATGCAGGCGTTCCTCAAAGCGCATAAGGACATCGATGTGCTGTATGCCCATAACGACGATATGGCGCTTGGCGCGATCCAGGCGATCGAGGCTGCAGGCTTGAAGCCGGGCGTGGACATCAAGATTATCTCCGTAGACGGTGTCAAGGACGGCATGACGGCGGCTTCCGAAGGCAAGATCAATTATATCGTCGAGTGCAATCCGCTGCTCGGTCCGGATCTCATGCAGGCGGCGAAGGACGTGCTGGCCGGCAAAGAGCTTCCGAAACGCATCGTAACCAAAGATGAGACATTCACCTCCGAGCAGGCGAAGGAAGCGCTCCCCAACCGCAAGTATTGATCGAGCGAATACGAGTCAGAGCCGTTCCGCGCCGGATATGCGTCCGGAACGGCTCTTTCTATTGAAGGAGAGGGCGAGGTCCATGAGCGATAGAAAAGAACGGGAACCGTACCTGCGCATGAGCGGCGTATTTAAGCATTTTCCGGGCGTGAAGGCGTTAAACGGCGTGAACTTCCGACTGTTTCCCGGCGAAGTGCACGCGCTGATGGGCGAGAACGGCGCAGGTAAATCGACGCTTATCAAAGTTCTGACGGGGGTCTATGCGATTGATCGCGGCGAGGTCGAACTGGGCGGGATTCCGGTGTCGATCCACAGTCCGCAGGAAGCGCAGAATGCGGGGATCAGCACGGTCTATCAAGAGGTGAACCTCTGTCCGAACCTCACGGTGGCTGAAAATATATATATCGGCCGCGAGCCGCGTCGGTTCGGACGCATTCTGTGGAAGGAGATGAATCGCCAGGCCGAGCATCTGCTCCGCGAAAGGCTGCAGCTTACGATCGACGTGACGCAGCCGCTGCAAATGTACTCGGTCGCAGTCCAGCAGCTGGTCGCGATCGCCAGGGCGCTGAGCGTGTCCGCAAAGGTGCTGATCCTCGATGAGCCGACCTCGAGCCTTGACCGCAACGAGGTCGCGCAGCTGTTCAAAATCATGCGCAAGCTGAAGGAAGACGGGCTTGCCATCCTGTTCGTCACACATTTTCTGGATCAGGTGTACGACATATCGGATCGAATAACCATTCTCCGCAACGGAGAGTTTATCGGGGAATACGAGGCCGCAAGTCTGCCCCGGATAGAGCTGGTATCGAAGATGATCGGCAAGGAACTCGAGCTGCAGGGCAACGATCCGGCACGGAGCGGCCGTACGGGCGCGCCGAAGGAGCCGCTGCTCGAAGCGGTGGGACTCGGACGCAAAGGCGCGATCGAGCCGTTCGACTTGACGATAGGCAAGGGCGAAGTCGTGAGCATCGCGGGACTGCTAGGTTCGGGACGTACTGAAATGGCGCGTCTCTTTTTCGGCGCGGACCGGCCGGACCAGGGCTTCATGAGACTGACCGACGGCTCCGGCTCCGTGCTGTCGCCTCGCCAAGCGATCGACAATGGCATTGCTTATTGCTCGGAGAACCGCAAGACAGAGGGCATCATCGATGATCTGACCGTCAGGGAAAACATCGTGCTAGCGCTCCAGGCGACGCGAGGGTGGGTGCGGCGGATTCCCCGGAAGAAGCAGGAGGAGCTCGCGGACCATTATATCAAGGCGCTCAACATCAATCCGCCGCATCCCGAGCATTTGGTCAAGAACTTGAGCGGGGGCAATCAGCAGAAGGTTATCTTGGCGCGCTGGCTGCTCACGCAGCCGAAGCTGCTCATCCTTGACGAGCCGACTCGGGGCATCGATATCGGCGCCAAGGCTGAAATACTGAAGTTGGTACTGTCGCTTGCCGAGCAGGGCATGTCGGTGCTTTTCGTATCCTCCGAGCTCGAAGAGGTCGTTCGCGTCAGCGACCGGATCGTCGTGCTGAGGGATCGCAAGAAGGTGAAGGAAATGCAGGAAGACATCGGCCAGCAGCAAGTGATGCAGGCTATCGCGGGAGGTTGACGGACATGCAAATCCATCGGCATCATCTATTTTGGCCGCTTGCCATGTTGGCGGCTCTGCTGCTGTTCAATTTGATCTATTCGCCGGACTTCTACAGCGTTCAAGTGCGCGGCGGACATCTGTACGGTACATTGATCGACATTCTGAACTTCGGCTCCCCGCTGATCCTGGTGGCGATCGGCATGACGCTGGTCATCGCGACGGGGGGGATCGATCTGTCCGTCGGTTCGGTCGTCGCGATCTCGGGAGCCGTCGCCTGCCTGACGATCAGCCGCGGCTCGGATCAAGGCTCGATCGGCTTGATACTGGCGGCCATCGGCCTCTCGCTGGCGCTGGCGGTCGTGCTCGGCCTGTGGAACGGCATGCTCGTGTCGACGATCGGCATGCAGCCGATCGTCGCGACGCTGATTCTGATGGTAGCGGGCAGAGGGATCGCCCAACTCATCACGTCGGGCCAGATCATCACCGTGACGAGCGAGCCCTACGCTTATCTGGGTTCAGGCTCTCTTTTGGGTCTGCCTTTCTCCATCTTCGTCGTGGCGGCGCTGTTCGCTGCGGCCGGACTGCTTACCCGCCGCACGGCGCTCGGTCTGTTCATTGAATCCGTCGGCCGGAATCCCGGCGCGAGCCGGCTGGCGGGCATCCGCTCGCGTTATGTGCTGATCGCGGTGTACCTGTTCTGTGGACTATGCGCGGCGATCGCAGGACTCATTCTGAGTTCGAACGTCTCGAGCGCCGACGGCAACAATGCAGGTCTGTGGTATGAGCTCGATGCGATTCTAGCCGTCGTCATAGGCGGCACATCGCTGACAGGCGGGCGTTTCTATTTGACCGGCACCCTAATCGGCGCGCTGACGATTCAGACGTTGACGACGACGATCTATATGATCGGCGTACCGCCCGAGATTACGCTAGTCGTAAAGGCATTCGTGGTGCTTGTCGTCTGCCTCGTCCAGTCCGAGACTTTCCGCAAGTCGCTCGCTCATCGCTGGAAGACGCGCCGCTATCCTGCAGAACGAGAGGTGGCCAAGCATGCTTAAGCAAAAGTATTTACCGATCGCGGTAACCGTATTTTTGTTCGTCGTCATGTTTTTGGCGGGTTCGTTCCGGTATACGGGCTTCTTTTCGCTGCAGGTGCTGCTGAATCTGCTTATCGACAATGCCTTTCTGCTGATTGTCGCCGTCGGCATGACCTTTGTCATCGTGACGGGAGGCATCGACCTCTCGGTCGGTTCGGTCATCGCGCTGACGACGATGATCTCGGCGAGCCTTGTCCAGGAGCAGGGCTGGCCGCCGGCTGTCGTCATCCCGCTCGTACTGGCGCTCGGCGCGCTGTTCGGCTGGGGAATGGGGGCCGTCATCCATTACTTCAAGATTCAGCCGTTCATCGTTACGCTGGCCGGCATGTTCCTGGCACGCGGCCTATGCTATGTCATCAGCATCAATACGATTACGATCGACGATGCCTTTTATCAGCGGATGGCGCAGACCAAGATCCATTTGCCTGGCGGCAGCTTCATCTCGATCAGTGTCGTCATCGCCATTGTCGTCGCGGCGGCGGGCATCTATATCGCGCATTACACGCGGCTCGGGCGCAACATCTATGCACTCGGCGGCAGCGAACAGTCCGCGCTGCTGATGGGCCTTCCCGTCGCCTCGACCAAGATCGCGGTTTATACGATCAGCGGTTTTTGCTCGGCGCTGGCCGGCGTCGTGTTCACCTTTTATATGCTCTCCGGCTACGGGTTGCATGCGATGGGGCTCGAGCTGGATGCGATCGCTTCCGTGGTCATCGGCGGCACGCTGCTGACCGGCGGAGTAGGCTACGTATTCGGTACCCTTTTCGGCGTGATGATTCAGGGCGTCATCCAGACGATCATCAGCTTCGAGGGGACGCTCAGCTCGTGGTGGACCAAGATCGTCATCGGTCTGCTGCTGTTCCTGTTCATTCTGTTCCAGCGCGTGCTAAGCGCACGGCAAGCCGCGCAAAAAGCATAACGGCCGCGTCTGCGCTGCTTCCGATCGCGCAGACGCGAGTGTTTAAGTTATAATGGAAGCGATTACGCGATGCGTTATAAACGGGAAGGAGCAGGACGAATGAGGCGTGTCAAAGAAGCCCGCCGGATGCGTGCCTTCATGATCTATGCGCTTGCGGCTCTCTGGCTCGCACTGTCCGGATGCAAGCAGCAAGCCGTAGAGACTGTTCCAAGCGTTCCGCAGAATACAATCGGCGCGGAAGGCACCGCTCTTGAGCCTCCGCCCTCGGCACGGCCGATCGTGCTGGGATTCTCGCAGCTCGGCTCGGAGAGCGCCTGGCGGCTCGCGAACACGAATTCCATTCAGGAAGCGGCCGCAGAGGCCGGCGTCGTGCTGATGTACGAGAATGCGGAGCAATCCCAATCCAAGCAGTTCGACGCGATCCGCTCGTTTATTCGGCAGAAGGTCGATGTGATCGCGATCGCGCCTGTCGTGCAGACGGGCTGGGAGCCGATCCTCAAGGAGGCCAAGGAAGCGGGTATCCCTGTTATCATCTGCGACCGCTCCATTGAAGTAGAGGATTCTTCCCTGTATGTGACATTGATCGGTTCGGATTTCTACGAGGAAGGGCGCAAAGCGGGAAAATACCTGCTCGACCGCACCCGGGATAGCGTCGGACCGATCGGCATCGCCGAACTGAAAGGGACGGAGGGCTCCACGCCTTCGATCGAACGCGGCCAGGGCTTTAGGGAGACGATAGCCGGCCGCGGCGACTTCAAGTTTGTAGCCAGCGAATTCGCGGATTTTACGTTTGATGGCGGCAAAAAGACGATGCGCAAGTTTTTGAGCGAGAAGGGCGACGAGATTAATGTCCTGTACGCTCACAACGACGATATGGCGCTCGGAGCGATCGAGGCGATCGAAGAGTACGGCTTGAAGCCGGGCAAGGATATCGTCATCATCTCGGTCGACGGAACGCGCAGAGCGCTGGAGCAGCTTGCTCAGGGGAAGATCAGTCTCGTCGTCGAATGCAACCCGTTGCTGGGTCCGGACTTGATGCAGGCAGCGACCGAGATCATTCAGGGTCGGACGCTGACCAAGCGGATCGTGCCTACAGAGAGCGTCTTTACTGAACAGATGGCGAAGCGGGAGGCGCTTCATCGTAAATATTAATCATGATTGGCTTACAGAAGGAGAGGGAGGTAGCGGATATGCAGAACAATGAGGAAAGCAAAGAACCGCTCGAAGTTCTTACAGGCATCACTTGCATCTACGTGCCTGTCAACGATGTCTACGCATCGATTCAATGGTACCAAAAGAACTTGGGGTACCAGCCTAACCCGAACGATCGCATTGAGCCGGGAATGGAGACGGCTGTATTGAACGTCCCCGACCGGCATGGCAACCTGCCTGCTCCGGATTTAAGGCAAGTCGTTCCCGCCCTGTTCCTTCATAAGTCGGACGAAGCAGGCGGCCGGCTGCGCTTTTCCTGGTCGTTGAACCAAGGCAAGCCCCATGCCATCGCCTGCTTCATATCGCCGCGGATCGAGGAGCTGCTCGCGCGCTTCCGGGAAAACGGAGTAACGATTATAGAAGAACGGATGACAAGCGGCCCTAACATCACGTTTGCCGATCCGGACGGCAACCTGTGGGAGGTTTGGCGTCCTTAATGGCGGAGAGTAGGACATGCAGTAGATGTCGTTCTACTGCACAAGCTGCTCCAGGTCCGGCTGCAATCGGGTCCGTAGTGCATACAGCATGATCGCCCCGACCAGGAAGGCGACGGCATCCGCGATGACGAGCGACCAAACGACGCCATGGAAGCCATGCATCCGATTGGCGATATAGAGCACGGGAATCAGCGTAAACCCTTGAATAACGGACATAATAAAGGCGGCGGTGCCTTGTGCCGTAGCCTGGAAGATCCCCGTAAACAACGAGGTCATGCCTGTAATGAACAAAGACAAGAACGTCACGTGCAGGATGTAGCTGCCCATTTCAATTAGTTGCGGGTCGTTCGTAAATAAACCGATCAAATGGTCGGAGATCAGATAGACGACGACGCCGAACACGACGGCTAGCGCCACGATGGTCTTGATCGTGAATGCGATGGTGTGCTTCATTCGCAATTTATTCGCTGTAAAAGAGAACGCGATCAACGGTACGACGCCCTCGCACAAGCCCATCAGAATAAACTCGGGAAATTGCAGCAACCGCGATGAAATGCCGTACCCCGCGACAGCCTTCTCCCCGTATTCCACCAGGAAATGGTTGAAGATCAGCGACATCGCTCCCAAAAAGACACTCATCACAAAGACGGGAACGCCGATTTTAAATACGTTGCTCAGAATTTCTTTGGTCACCTTAAACCATCTAACGGAGATGGTTAGGAACTGGCTCTTAAATCCCATATGCCACGCGTAGAACGCGCTGGCGACCATGTTAGAGACGACCGTAGCGGACGCGACGCCAATCACGTCCCAGTGAAAGACGAAGATAACGAGCGCATCGAGCACGATATTGACCACGACGCTGAGCATCATGCCGATCATCGACGTGATCGCCGCACCTTCCGAACGTACGATGTTTTCCAATGTGAAGAACAGGACGATGAACGGCGAGCCTATCAGCATCATCGTGACATAATCTTTCGTAAATCCAAAGGAACCTGGCGTTGCCCCCAAGCCTTGAACGATGGAATCGATCAACGGCAGGCCGACGGCGATTGCGATGAGACCGAGGACCAGACTGCTGTAAAAGGCAAATGCAGATACATGCTTGACGTCTTCGTATTTTTTCTCGCCCAGCAACCGGGAGATAAACGCGCCGCTGCCGATGCCGAGCAGGTTGCCCAGCGCCATGATGACCGCAAATAACGGCAAGGTGAGCGCGAGTGCGGTTAACATGACGGTATTGTGGAGCGTGCCTAGGAAATAGGCGTTCAAAATAGAGTAGATGACGCTCATTGACGTGCCTAGCATCATCGGTACCGCGAAGTGGGCTACGGCTTTGGCGATCGGCGCTTTTTCAAAGTAATGGAGATTTTGTGCTTCCATCCGGATCACTTCTTTCTTAAAGTTGGTGTTCATTCATCTAACGGTGTTAGATTGAACCTTACAGTGTTAGATGATATCATGGATACATAGACCTGTAAAGAATAAACTTACACTGTTAGATAAAAGGGCGGATATCGATGAAAAAGCAGCAGCCTCAGATATCGGAGGACAAGATTCTTGAAGCTTCATGGGCGCTTCTGGGAGAGGAGGGAATCGAGAAATTCAGCATGAGGCGATTGGCCGACCGGCTGGGGATTCAGGCGCCGTCCTTATATTGGTACTTCAAAAGCAAGCAGGATCTTTATCAGCGTCTGGCTAACCAGATCTCGCGAATGATCCTGGAGGAATTCCATTCGGACGGAGACTGGAAGGAACAGCTTGGGGGACTTGCAGTGACGATACGGAACGTGCTCGGCCGGTACCCTTGCTCCACGCAGCTGATGATGATGACGCTGCCGCACGAGCCGGACATTATTCGTTTCACCAACCGTATGCTGCTCTGCGTGGAATCGACGCCGCTCGGGCAAGAGCAGAAGCTACAAGCGATTCTTACGCTTACGAATTATGTCTTTAACTTCGTTCTGGACGATTACCAGCATACGCGCAATGTGTCAGCAATGATGAAGGACCAGGGAGAACTTCCGAGCGGGGAAATGATGCGCCTTTTGGACGGCATGAGCGAGACGGATGCGGGACTGTTCCGGCGGATGTTCAAGAGCGGGCTGTTCGAGCTGATGGGGTCGGACGGTTCGTTCGAGTTCGGCTTGAGGCTGATTCTGCTGGGGATCGAGCAGGTGATCAAGGAGCTGCGTGATTGACACTCCCATTTCAACGCCTTTATATCGCCGAACGTCTTGGCAGCCTACTCTCGGGATTCACGGGAGAGCATGAGGGGTCCGAGGCCTCCCGGTTACTTAGGACCGCGATAAGAAAATGGACAAAACGGCGACAACCTTTGCTCGAGGTCATCATCCGACTATTATTAAATGGTAAAATTATGCTAGAAAAAAGTTTGTACGGAGGGAAATAATGAGAGAAAAAATTGAGAGTATGGACGATGTGCTTCGCATGCTTGATGCCCTGCTTAAGGAGCAATCACGATTCAGTTGGAACGCATTTTACGCAGACAGAGAGAGGCAAGTTCCGTTTTTTATCAATTCACCCGACGAGAACTTAGTAAAGTATGCCGAGAACAAGCTTATACAGCCGGGAAGAGCGCTTGACTTGGGCTGCGGTCCGGGCCGCAATGCCATTTATTTGGTTAGTCAGGGCTGGTACGTTGATGCGGTAGATAATTCCCCAGAAGCTATTCAATGGGCAAAAGAACGCGCGGAAGAGGCGTCTGTTAACGTGAACTTTCATCTTTGTAATTTGTTTGATTTGCAAATTAAAGAGGCTGCGTATGACCTGATCTATGACTCGGGTTGTTTTCATCATATCCCGCCGCATCGTAGAATGAGTTATCTGGCGCTAATCGACACAGCGTTGAAGCCAGACGGTGCATTCGCGATTACCTGCTTTAAAGTCGGAGGGAAATTGGGCGGATCCGACTTGTCCGACTGGGAAGTTTATAGGCAGAGAACTTTAAAGGGCGGTCTGGGGTACACCCAAGAACGACTGATGAACATTTTTCGCGACTACGATGTCATTGAAATTCGCGATATGCTGGAGATTGAACAACCAAGCTCTGCTTTCGGTTCCTCAGAGCTTCTCACAGGTTTGTTCAGGAAAAAAACATAAACCATCAATGATGTGCCCTTATTGTTCTTCATGCAACGTTAACCCATGACCGCTTCAAGACCGGATCCTCCTTCGTCCTCCGGATTCAGCCTTCCCGCCAGCGTCAGCACGACCTTCGTCCCGCGTCCCGGCTTGCTGTGCGATCGTGTAGGGGACCGAGACGATCAGCAGCGTCACGGCGAGCAGACAAACGCAGGTGTTCGGTATCCCGCTGTAAGGCGGGGGAGGGGCGACGACGCGGAGATGCTCCAGGGAGGGGCGATGACGCGGAGATGCCGCTCCAAGGCGGGAGGTATTCGATAGAGCTATAAAAGTGAGGGTGCCGCAGCGGTTGGGCGGCATCCTCATACCATTGGAGGGACATGAGTCTTCACATGCAAACGCTAGGACTGAGCGAGGGGCAGCTGGCGGCCGTCTCGGAGGTAGCGAGCGGCCTGGGCATCCGGATTGACGAAGGTGGTCTGCCGGTTCGCTGCGCGAAGAGCTGGTTACTTTAAGCTAGAAAAGTGCTGCTGGAGCGGCACGACAGGCTGCGGAGGGCGGTGTAAGCGAGGAAGTTGCTGCTACAAAGACTGGTTGCTGTAAATTCAAAATTTGCTGCTACAGCCCTCACAACATCGCTCGCCAGCCGTGTAAATTCAAAATTTGCCGCTACGACCCCCACAAGCTTGCTCGCCAACCGCGCAAATTCAAAATTTGACGCTACGGCCCTCACAAGCTCGCTCGCCGCCCGCGCAAATTCAAAATTTGACGCTACGGCCCCCACAACGCATCCTATCCGCGGTAATCAGCCAAATATGCCGCGGATTTTCCATATCCGTTCTCCCCCTCACACGGATCGCGCAATGCGGAACCCGCAGTTGCCGCCGGAGCTGTCCGGCGTATTCGAGCTTCTCGCCGCAACCCGGTAGCGGTTGCAGTACGACCGGTGGCACAGATACGAGCCGCCGCGCATCGAACGTTTGCCTGTCGGCTGGTCGAATCTCGGATTCGATGAGGCGGTGACGGCATGGTAGGCGGGCGTAAACCAGTCCGTGCACCATTCCCAGACGTTGCCGGCCATGTTATAGAGGCCGTAGCCGTTCGGCGCGTACGCATGAACGGGAGCCGTGCCGGCGTAGCCGTCGCTTTCGCTGTTTTTGACGGGAAATTTGCCCTGCCAAATGTTGCAGCGATGCTGCCCGTCCTCTTTGAGCAGGTCTCCCCACGGATAGGTCTTGCGGGAAAGGCCGCCTCTGGCCGCATACTCCCACTCGGCTTCGGTGGGGAGCCGCCCGCCGGCCCAGTCGCAGTAAGCGACGGCATCGTTCCAGGTTACATGGACGACAGGATGATCCATACGATCCTCAATGTCGGAGTCAAGGCCTTCGGGCTTGTCCCAACGGGCGCCGTTCACGACATACCACCACGGCGTCCCTTGCGGGACGGTACGCACCTCTTGCCTGACGGCATCGGAAACGAACAAGTGAAAGACGTAGGACCAGCCGAAACGCTCCGCCTCGGTCACGTACCCCGTGTCGTCCACAAACGTCTTGAATTGAGCGTTCGTGACCGCATGAGCCGATATGTAAAAGCCGTCGACCTGAACGGGACGGGGAGGTCCCTCGCCGTCGGCGGGAAATCCGTCGGCTGCATCCGTGCCCATGATGAATTCGCCGCCCGGGATGAAGACCATCGGTTCCTGATGCCCCGGTTGCGGGCCTTCTCCGGTATGCGGGCGGGCCTCGTCTCGGGTCTGCAGTCCGGCATCTGTCTGCACGGCATTGGTCTGCACGGCATCGGTCTGTACTACATCGGTCTGCGGTGCGGCGGCCTGGCCGACGTCCGCTTGAACGAGCGATCTGCGCGCGGCGCAGCAAGGACTGACGGATTGTTCCAAGTTAGATGGCTCCTTCCGGGGAATCGAGAAGATGTACCTGCGATCCGACAGGCCGGCTGCGCTAGCCGTACAAGGCGATGCCGACCAAGCCGGACAGCAAAATGACGACGAAAGGATGCTTGTGCAGATAGATGAGCGCGAACAAGGACCCGGCGAAAATCGCGAGCTGGCACCAGGTCCGCCAATCGGGCGTTGCCGTCATCATGCCTGCGTGGCGGGCGAAGGAGAAGGCCGCGTATACGATCAGCCCGACGACGACCGCCCGCAGACCGTAGAATGCGGCGGCCACTCTGGGATTGTCGCGGTAGCGGAAGAAAAGCTTGCCCGCCGCGAGAATCAGCACGAACGAGGGCAGCACGACCGCCAGCGCCGCCAGGGCAGCCCCGAGCCATCCGGCCTCCCGGTAACCGACAGCGACCGCGATATTGGTGGCGATCGGACCGGGGGACATGCCGGCGACAGCCACGATATCGGCGAGCTGCCCCGCTTCCATCCAATGATGGCGGTTCAGCACTTCCTCCTGGATGAGCGGAATCATCGCGTAGCCGCCGCCGAACGAGACGAGCCCGACGAGGAAGAACATGGCGAACAGATTCATCAACATGTCGAATCCCTCATTTGCTCAGATTATATCATGTAATCGAAGACAGGCTCTTTTTCCTTCAGCTTCGTGCGCTTGCCCGTCGCAGACCGGAACTGGACCAGCATGATGCCCGCAGCGGCGCCCAGCGCGACGACCCATAGCGGGTGAAGTCCGGTGAAAAGGAGCAGAGCGGCCGCCGTGGCGAGCGTGCCGGAAGCGAAGTCCACAATTGAAGCGCGGGCGACCTTGATCGCAGCGAAGGCGATGAGAGCGGCGACCGTGGCCCGAATCGCGGTAAAGGCCGCCTCGATTTTCGGATTGTCCTTGAATTGGACGTAAAAGATCGACAAGACGACCATCAGGGCGAAGGTCGGCAGGCAGATGCCGAGCAGCGCGGCGATCGCGCCGGTTACGCCTGCGATACGGAAGCCGATGAAGGCGGCCGAATTGACGGCGACCGCGCCAGGTACGGTTCCCGACACCGCGAACAGATCCGCGATCTCCTCATCCCGCAGCCAGCGTTTCTTTTCGACGACCTCGCGTTCGATCGCGGGGATCAGCGCGTATCCGCCGCCGAACGTGAAGGGACTCATTTTAAGAAAGCTAAGAAAAAGAGAGAGAAGGAGCTTTCGTTTGTCGCTCATTTGGATGCCTCCTGTCTCCAATAGTATAACATCTTTATTCCAAAATGGAATTAAGTTATCGAAAAGCGGGCTATGATATTCTTGAATTTAGATTAAATCATCAGACTTAAATTCATTTTGGCATTAAACCGAGCGGAAGACCGGGGTATGGCTGGCCGCTGGGCGTTTCGATATAATAAGAGGAATTATCGAAGCCGAACGATCGAAAGAACGAAAGAACAAGCGAGGAAGTGCCTTTTCCATGAACCGCGCGAATCGTATGCCCACGTCCAAGGAATTGATCTATCGTCGTATCGCCGAGCAGGGCGTCGCCTCCAAGGCCGAGCTGCTGGATCGCTTCCGGATCCCGAGCAGCACGCTCACGCGCATGCTGGACGAGATGACCGCGGACAAGCTGATCCAGGCATCGGGCCTTGGACCGTCCAGCGGCGGCAGAAGGCCGATCTTATACGAGACGAATCCCGCCTACGGGTACTTCTTCGGCCTGGAGATTTCCCGGTTTCATTCGTCGCTCGGCTTTTTTGACGTCCGCATGAACCCGATGTCGTTCACCCGCTGGCGCATGGACGAAGCGATGACGCCGGACAAGCTGATCGCCCACGTCGGCAGAAGCATCAACGCGATTTTATACGACCATAAGATCGAGCCGGGTCAGGTAAAAGGAATCGGGATCGGCGCCGTCGGCCCGCTGGACCGCGAGCGCGGCATCGTGCTGCAGCCGCTGCACTTTGCCGCGCCCGGATGGCAGGACGTGCCGATCTGCGCGATGGCCGAAGAGACGACCGGCTTCAAGGCGCACCTGGAGAACGGCGCGAACGCGGCGCTCATGGGCGAGCGCTGGGCGTTAAGGCAGACGAATCCGCAGCATCTGCTATACGTGCACGCTGGGGTCGGACTGCGGTCCGCGATGATGTCGAACGGCCGGATCGTTCATGGCTCGATCGATATGGAGGGCGCCGTCGGGCAGATGATCATCCAGGCCGACGGCAACCGGCTGCACGAGGGTGGCAACTTCGGCGCGCTGGAGGCGTACGCGTCCATACAGGCGCTGGAAAAACAGGCCCGGTCGCTAGCGAAGCTGGGGCGCGGAGGCTGGACGGAGCTGCTCGGTCTCGCCCCGGACAAGATCCGCTACGAGGATTTGCTTCAAGCGCTGAGGCAGGGGCATCCGCCTGCAGTCGAGCTATTCGACGGCGCGGCCGCGTATCTGGGCATCGGCCTCGCCAACATGATCAACATGTTCCACCCGGAGACCGTGATATTGGGCGGATCGCTGATCTATTCGGATGAGCGTTTTTTCCGGACCGCTATCGAGACCGCTCGCCAGAATGTCTATTATTATCCGGCCTATCAGCCGATCTTCACCAAAGGCGAGCTGCGCGAGGACGCTGTCGCGACAGGCGCGGCGCTGATGGTGTGGAGAGGCATGGAGATATAAGGCGCGGCGGCGATGGCCGTACGACGAAAAAACCGCAAGACGGTCGGGGGCATTCCCGGCTCGTCTCTGCGGTCTTTTTTTACTTCGTCCGCGTCAGCGGCGAAGGCATCCTCAGCGGCGAAGGCTTCTGAAAAACGCCTGCAGGTCGCCGGCGAGCGCTGTCGGCTGATCGTACGCCGCAAAATGCGTTCCCCGCTCGAACTCGGACCAGTGAATGATGTTCGTGTTGTCCCGCTCGGCGAATTTTCGGATCGACTTGAAGTCGTCGCCGAAAACAGCGAGTCCGGTCGGCATGTCGTTCGGAACTGGCGAAGTTGCTTCTGAATCGTGCGCATTTTCGTAGTAAAGGCGGGTAGAGGACTCGGCGGTGTTCGTCAGCCAATAGATCGACACGTTCGTCAGCAGGGCGTCGCGATCAATCGCGTCCACGTGGTCGCCAAAGCCGTTGAACATCTCCGCGATCCAGCTCAGCTGTCCCGCCGGCGAGTCGGTCAGCCCGTAGGAGAGCGTCTGAGGACGGGTAGATTGGATGGCATTGAAGCCTGCCCGCTCCTGGAAGTTCGCCAGGAATTGCAGCCGGCGTCCGTCCTCCTCGGACAGATCCGCCATCTCGGCCGGATCGCCGGACGGGAAGGAGAACAGCTGAAGGACATGCAGGCCGAGCAGCCCTTCCGCATGCTGGAGGCCCATCTCCCGGGATACGAGCGCCCCGCAGTCGCTGCCGTGTACGCCGTAGCGATCGTAGCCCAAGCGATGCATCAGCTCCGTCCAAGCCTTGGCGATGCGAGCGATGCTCCAGCCCGCGTCCAGCGACGAACCGGAGAAGCCGAATCCCGGAACGGAGGGAATGACGAGATGGAAGGCATCCGCAGGATCTCCGCCGTGGCTGCGCGGATCGCTCAGCGGTCCGATGACGTCCAGAAACTCCGCGATCGAACTGGGCCACGCATGGGTCAGCAGCAGCGGGAGCGCGTCCGGTTCCGGCGAGCGAACGTGAATGAAGTGAATGTTGGCGCCCTGAATCTCCGTCGTAAATTGCGGATAGGCGTTGATCCGCGCTTCGTGCTTGCGCCAATCGTAGGCGTTCTGCCAGTACTCGGCCAGCGATTGGACGTAGTCGAGCGATACGCCGTATTTCCATTCGGCGCCGTTCAGGGCGTTCGGCCAACGGGTGCGGGACAGGCGGTAAGCGAGGTCGTCGAGATCGGCTTGCGGAATATTCACGCGAAAAGGGCGGATAGCGGCTTGGGCGGTGTCGAGATTGCTTGGGTTTTGTAGCATTTTATTGGCCTCCTTATGGGCTTTCGTTTTGTAATCAACCTTACATTTCTCATGATAATACAGGGTTTCTGACAACAGTCTGTCAGAAAGAAACGGCCGATTGCCGATAAAATGAAAAAAGGCCTCGCTCCCCAAAATTCGGGAAAGCGGGCCTTCGCTCCTCATCATCAAGGATAGTGTATGAGCGTAATATAAGTAGTGACTTGATCGGTGCCGTTCCGGTATGCGTGCGGCCGATCCGCCGGGAAACGCACGGCGTTGCCCGCGTTGATCGTGTATGCCTCGCCGTCCACGACGACGTCCAGCGAACCGCCCGTGACGACGATATACTCCTCGACCTGATCATTGTGAGGCTCGGATTCGTGCTCGCAGCCGGGGTCCATCTGGACTGCATACATCTCGAAGCCCTTGCGCTGGTCGAATGGGAATAGCGGAAAGGAGCGGTAGGCGCCTCCCTCTTCCACGAACGGTTCGATCTCAGCCGCCTCGACGACCGACACGACGGGTTCCTCTTCCTCGATTAACGAGGTAAACGAAATACGCAATCCGTTCACGATCTTCCAGAGCACGGATATCGTGGGATTGGAATCGCCCCGCTCGATCTGACCGATCATCGCTTTGCTGACGCCCGTCAGCTCGGCTACCTGCTCCAGACTCAGTCCGCGCGCCTTGCGCACGGCCTGCAAGTTTTTGCCGACCTTCTTGTGAATCTGATCCATCGCTTCCCACCCGTATTCCCATTCTTTTTCTTTCCATTATACCGGACCGCCATCGATAAAAAACATCCGAAATCCTGATGTACAATATATGATACGTATGTATAATATATTGTATGAAATGATCGACTTTGAGATGAGGGTGTTGATGACAATGCGCGGAAGAACGATGCTGGGGCTGGTCAAACCGAACCGGGGACCGGGCGCGGCGCTGCTGGAAGTACCGGTGCCGACCATCGGACCGGACGAAGTGTTGATTCGGGTTAAAGCGTCTTCCATCTGCGGTACCGATCTCCATATCTACAATTGGGACGACTGGGCGGAGAGCGCAGTGGTCACGCCGAATGTCTTCGGCCATGAATTCGCCGGCATCGTAGAAGCGACGGGCGACCGGGTGACGAACGTCAAGGTCGGGGACTCCGTCTCCGGCGAAGGCCACATCGTCTGCGGCGCCTGCAAGGCGTGCCGCACGGGCAACGGACATGTGTGCGCCCGAACGCGAAGCTTCGGCATCTCGGCACCGGGCTGCTTCGCCGAATACGCGGTGCTGCCCGCCGGCAATGTCATCCGCAACCGGCCGGAGATGCCGTTCGAGCTGGCCTGTCTGCAGGATCCGCTGGGAAATGCCGTGCAAACGGTGCTCGCCGGAGACATCGTCGGCAAGTCGGTGGCAGTCGTCGGCACGGGCGCTATCGGGCTCATGGCGATCGCGGTGGCGAGAGCGTGCGGCGCGGGCAGGATCATCGCCGTCGACGTGCGCGCGAACCGGCTAGAGATGGCGCGGCGGATGGGCGCCGACGCCGTCGTCAACAGCGCCGAGGCGCCGATGGACGAAGCGATCCGCGAGATGACGGACGGCGAAGGCGCCGAGGTCGTGCTCGAGATGTCGGGCCACCCGGCGGCGATCCGGAGCGGCTTCGAGGCGGCGGCGAACGCGGGTCGCGTCTCGCTGCTTGGCATCCCGACGGGCGAAGTGCCGCTGGATTTGGCGCGCCATCTGATTTTCAAGGGCATCCGCGTTCAGGGCATTACCGGCCGCCGCATGTACGAGACGTGGTACCAGATGAAGGGCCTGCTCGATTCTGGCGCGCTGCGGCTCGACGGATTGGTCACGCACACGTTTACGCTCGATCGGTACGAAGAAGCGTTCGAGCTGGTGAAGTCCGGCAATTGCGGCAAGGTCGTCTTTCAGCACGTTTGATAGGAGCAAACCCATGAAGGAGTCGGGAGAAGAGATGGCAAACTTGGATTTTTTATCGGCGGAGCTCGAACAGCTTAAGGCGGAAGGACGATACCGTCCGTTGACGGAATGGGGGAGCGGATCGGGGCCTTGGATGACGCTAGGCGGCCGCCGGGTGCTGCAGATGTCCTCGAACAATTACCTGGGATTGACGAATCATCCCGAGCTGAAGCGGGCCGCGGTCGAAGCGATCGAGACCTACGGCGTCGGCAGCGGCTCCGTCCGGACGATCGCGGGCACGCTTGACATTCACGAAGGGCTCGAGCGCGAGCTGGCGGCGTTCAAGGGAACGGAGTCGACGCTCGTGTTCCAGTCCGGCTTCGCGACCAATCAGGGCATCCTCGGGTCGATCCTCGGACCGGACGACGTCGTCATCAGCGATGCGCTCAACCATGCGAGCATCATCGACGGCATCCGCCTGACCAAGGCGAGCCGCAAGGTTTACGCGCACAAGGAACTCGACGAGCTGGAGCGCTGTCTGAAGGAGAGCGCGTCCTACCGCGCCAGGCTCGTCGTCACGGACGGCGTCTTCAGCATGGACGGGGACATCGCGCCGCTGCCGGACATCGTCGCGCTGGCGGAGCGGTACGATGCCGTCGTCTATGTGGACGATGCGCATGCCAGCGGCGTCCTGGGACGCTGCGGAAAGGGCTCGACCGACCACTTCGGCCTGCACGGACGCGTACACATCCAGGTCGGCACGCTGTCTAAGGCGATCGGCGTCTCCGGCGGCTACATGGCGGGATCGGCGCTGCTCAAGGACTATCTGATCCACAAAGCCCGGTCTTTCTTGTTTAGCACGTCGCAGACGCCGGCCGTGGCGGCCTCCAGTCTGGCGGCGATTCGGGTGCTCGGGCGCAGCCCGGAGCTGATCGAACGGCTGTGGAGCAATGCGAACTACTGCCGAGGGAGGCTTCAGGCGCTCGGATTCGACTGCGGCATGAGCGAGACGCCGATCATTCCGATCATCGTCGGCACGCCCGCCGACACGATGCGGTTTTCCGACGCGCTGCTCGCCGAGGGCGTCTTCGCGCAGGGTATCGTCTACCCGACGGTCGCGATGGACAAGGGGCGGGTCCGGTTGATCGTGACGGCGACCCATACGCGGGAGGACCTGGACTTCGCGCTGGACGCGCTGGCGCGCACGGGAAGGCAAGCGGGGCTGATTTGATCGGTTCCCGGGCGGTTAAAAAGATCGGAGGCCCGTCGCTTTTTAGCGCTATCCATCATGGCGGCGCGCGGGGCCGAATAAGATAGGAGGAATCCAATCGGTCGAGGGGGAATGGGCTTGGAATATCGGAAATTGGGCGCCGCCGGATTGAAGGTCAGCGAGATCAGCCTGGGAAGCTGGCTGACCTTCGGCGGCTACGTCGGAAAAGAATCGGTGCGGGGAATCGTGCGGAAGGCTTACGATTCGGGCATCAATTTTTTCGACACGGCCAACGTGTACATGAACGGGGAAGCCGAGCGCGTCTTGGGCGAAGCGCTGGCCGGGCTGCCGAGGTCGTCCTACGTCCTCGCCACGAAGGTCAGGGGCCCGATGGGCGACCTGCCGAATCAGCAAGGCCTTTCCCGCAAACATATCTTCGAGCAGTGCGACGCGTCGCTGAAGCGATTGGGCGCGGAATACATCGATCTGTACTATTGCCATTATCCGGACGCGGAGACGCCGATGGAGGAGACGTATCGGGCGATGGACGATCTCGTGAAACAGGGGAAGGTGCTGTACGTCGGCTTCAGCAACATGTCGGCCGCCGATATCGAGCAGGCAGTCGCCGTCGTCGACAAATACGGCCTGCATCCGATCGTCGCGAATCAGCCGCTGTATAATATGTTTGCGCCGGGGATCGAAGCCGAGGTATTGCCATTGTGCGAGCGGCATGGCATCGGGCAGGTCGTTTATTCCCCGCTTGCGCAAGGCGTGCTGGCCGGCAAATTCAAGTCGGTCGCCGATACGGCGGTATCGAACCGGGCGGGCGACGGCAACGGCAGCGAGGCGCTGCGCTCCTGGCTCAAGGAAGAGTACGTCAATCAGGCGAGGACCCTTCAGGAGATGGCGTCTGACTTCGGCTTGACGCTGTCCCAGCTCGCGCTCGCCTGGACGCTGCGGCATCCGCAGGTCGCGAGCGCCCTCGTGGGGGCCAGCCGGCCGGAGCAACTCGAAGAGAACATCCGCGCTTCCGGCGTCCGGCTGTCCGATGCGCAATGGGCTGAGTTCGAGGCCGTGCTCGGCCGCGGTCAATAAGGCGTGGATCGCTAGGCAAGGCGGAGATCACTAGAAAAACGAGAATTGCTAGGCAAAGCGAAGATCGCGAGACAAAGCGAAAACTGCTAGGCCAGGCGAAGATTGCGAGACAAAGCGAAGATTGCTAGGCGAAGCGAAAACTGCTAGGCCAAGCGAAGACTGCTAGACAAGGCGGAGACCAGCAGCTTTTCCGGCCGTCGATGCTTCCGATCCGATCAAGAGTCCTCTTACTTCCGGGCGCGTTTCCGGAAGCAGGAGGACTCTTTTCCGCGTCTTCCCTTGAGTTCCGGCGCCCTGTCGTTATACTGAAAACAGAGCCTGCCTCAGGCACGCGATCATGAATCGGTCTTAAGGGAGCGAACGATATGGAAGTCACACCGGTGAGATTGACCGGCAGTAAGGTCGAGCTGATCCCGATGGAGATCGGACATAAAGAAGGACTGTACGAAGCCGGGCGTTATCCCGAGATCTGGGCGGTGACGCAGGGGACCATCGCGACGCCCGAAGACGCCGAATTCTATATTAATAAAGCGCTGAGTACCCCGGCGACGGTCCCGTTTGTCATCATCGAACGCGAATCGGGGCGGATTCTGGGCAGCACGCGTCTGTTCGACATCTCCGTGCAGAACCGGAATCTGGAGATCGGCTCTACGTGGATTACGCCGGCCGCGTGGCGGACAGCGGTCAACACGGAGTGCAAATACTTGCTGCTCAGGCACTGCTTCGAGACTCTCGGCACGATCCGGGTACAGTTGAAGACGGATTCGCGGAATACCCGTTCGCAGCGTGCGATCGAACGGCTCGGCGCCGTCAAGGAAGGCGTGCTGCGCAATCATATGATATTGCCGGACGGTTACGTGCGCGACTCGGTATACTACAGCATCGTCGATCGGGAATGGCCGCAGGTGAAGCTGAGGCTCGAGAGCTTTTTGAAATAGTCATGAGAGGAGTGGATCTGGCCGCCATGCAACAAAACAAGTATGACGATGAAGGTTTCTTCGACAACTACAGCCGTATGCCGCGCTCGGTCGGCGGATTGGATGCAGCGGGCGAATGGTCCGAGCTTCGTGCGATGCTCCCGGAGCTGGCAGGCAAGCGGGTGCTGGATCTGGGCTGCGGCTACGGCTGGCATTGCCGGTATGCCCGCGAGCGCGGAGCGCTGTCTGTAGTCGGCGTCGACCTGTCCGAAAAGATGCTTACCCGCGCCCGCGAACTGACCGATGACCCCGCTATCGAGTATTTGCGCATGGGGATCGAAGATATCGACTTCGCGGACGGCGCGTTCGACGTCGTGCTCAGTTCACTGGCGCTTCATTACATAGCGGACTTCAGCGCGATCTGCCGCAAGATCCATCGGTACATAGCGGACGGCGGCGCCTTCGTCTTCACCGTCGAGCATCCCGTCTTCACCGCCTTGGAGGCACAAGATTGGCACTACGGCCCGCAAGGAGAAAAGCAGCACTGGCCGCTCGACCGGTACCATGATGAAGGAGAGCGGCTCGCGCGTTTTCTCGGACACGACGTCGTCAAGTACCACAGGACTGTCTCGGGGTACCTCAACCCCTTGATCGAGGCGGGCTTCCGCATCGACCGTCTGTCGGAGCTGAAGCCGACGCCAGACATGCTGGAACGTCATCCGGCGTGGGCGGAGGAAGTCCGGCGGCCGATGTTCCTGCTGGTCGCGGCGTCGAAAGGGTAGAGGGAGCGAGCTGGGAGCAGGCCGTCTTGTGCGCAGGCGGCCGTATTAGCCGCTAAAGTGCAACTATTTGGCTCGGGTTGCCGAAAAACACGGGCAATACGTGCTAAAAATGCAACTGTTTGGCTCGCGTTGCCGAAAAACACGGGCAATACGTGCTAAAATGCAACTATTTGGCTCCGGGTAGCGAAAAACGGGGCAATAGTTGCTAAAGTGCAACTGTTTGGCTCTGATTGGAGAAAAACGGGGCAATAGGTGCTAAAGTGCAACTGTTTTCCCATTTTGGCCTCCAATGACAGGATTTTAAAGGAAATAGTTGCATTCTGGAGCTTATCCGGTGAATTTGGACTTCTCGAGAAGAAATAGTTGTATTTGAGCACTTAATTGGCACCACCGAAGCGAATGGAAATGCCATGCGCATCTACCGAGGGGCTCGACGGAGAAAGTGCTGACGCGCTCTTCGGGTGGCGCTCGGCCTCTGAAGTGTCGCTTATCTGCGAGTGGACGCCCTTCGGGTCTTTGTTTTGAGTGCCACCGTCCCTCGTATCACCTTCCCGCCTGGCGCCATGCCGCGTGCCGTCATCCCACGTGCGGTTCTCTTGAGCCCCATTCACCCGAGTCCCATTCACCTGAGTTCCGTTCTCCTGAGTCCCATTCACCTGAGTCCCGTTCTCGTGAGTCCCATTCACCTGAGTCCCGTTCTCGTGAGTCCCGTCCTCCTGCATTCCATTCTCCGCTTCGCCACGGCTTAACGCTTCCTTCACGGAGTGGGCGATCGTATGCAGGACGTCGCCGACCTCGTGCGTCGTCTCAAGCAGCGGATCGATGGTGTCGATGCGTCCTTTAACGTCCTTAAAGGTAGAGTTAACGGTGTGAATTAACCCGGTCGCCTCGCGTGTCGCATGAAGGGCGGGTGTTTTGATCGCAGCAAGCGTGCGGTTCGCTTCGTCGAGTATGGACATGGTTTTCTTCATCGTTTTGACCACGTACAGGACGAGGACGGATAGCGACACCGATGCCAGGGCCGCGCTTTTGCCGCGCATGGTCATACCTCCCGAGACTCGCGGGGCACGACGAGTTCTTTGACAGGCGTGTGCAGGCCGGCGTCCCCGTCCTTGGCGCCGATAAACACGCGCATCGCGTCGGCGGGCTCGGCGACGGACCCGGCGGCGTCCTGAACGGCGGTCTGGGCGACGCCCTCCGCAGTCGGCGTTTGCTCGATGGAGACGGCGGAAGAGCGAGGCTCGACTGCACCGCAAGCGAGGAATATACGCTCTACGCGCGAGATATCTTCGTCGCCAGCCTTCACGATGACGAGCAGATGGTCCTGCTCGACCAGTGTCCGATAGATCTCCGCTTCCCGGTCCGGAATCCCGAGTCCGGCCAGCCCGCCGATCAGCGTACCCGTGCTGCCGCCGACTGCGGCGCCGGCGATGACCGTCGCGATCGGACCGGCGGCGAGCAGCGGGCCGAGTCCCGGGATGAAGAGCAGCCCGGCCGTGGCGAGCAGGCCCGCCGTACCGCCTAGAAATGCGCCCGCGACACCGCCCGTCACCATGCCTTCAGCGCTGTTCGTGCCGGTGACCGTATCCACGTGGTGCACGGCTTCGCGTTTATGGCTGACGACCGAGATATCCTCTTTGTTCCACCCTGCAGACTTAAGCGCTTCTACCGCGGCGACGACGTCCTGCTCGTTTCGAAACGTACCTACGATCGGCGTACTCATGTTAATCCCCTCCGATGGATGTTTTCGCTGGGCGCGCCAGCTGAATACTGATCCTTCACCACATCGGGAATGGAAAAAACAGGGAGGACAGGCTGTCGCGGAAGTTTATTTTGCATGGCTTGTCCGGAGAGGGGCCCGCAATGACAAAGAACCGTCTAGGAATTCATGGGCTCGTGCTAAAAATGAGAAAGAAAGCGACGAGATTGCCAAGCTGTAGTTCAGTCAAAGGAAGCGAAAGAAAGCGACGAGCCTGCGGAACCCGGAGCTCGCACAAAAAAAAGCCTTCGCCGAATGGACCGTTCGGACGAAGGCTTTGCTCATTTTTGTTTTTTGGTCGTCTTGGGCTCCTCCAGATCAAGCTCCCCGAAGGTCGCCGGATCGATCTGCGGATAGGCGAGATTAAGCGTGGCGAACGCGTCGACGATAATCTGCAGCACGCGGTAGTCGCGGTACCAACGGTGGTCCGCCGGTACGATGTGCCAAGGATTGCGCTTCGTGCCCGTCGCTTCGAACACATCCTCGTACGCGCGGGCGTAGGCGTCCCAGTGCTGCCGCTCCTTGAGGTCGCTCGGATCGAATTTCCACAGCTTGTCGGGATCCGCGAGGCGATCGCGCAGCTTTTCCAGCTGGAACTCCTTGGAGATGTGAAGGAAGATTTTGATGACCAGCACGCCGCTGTCGGCCAGCAGCTTTTCGAAGTTCTTGATGTGCTCCAGGCGGCGCTTCGTCTCCTTGCCGTCGATCAGGCCGTGGACGCGCGTGATCAGCACTTCTTCGTAATAGGAACGGTTGAAGGAAGTGATATATCCTTTTTGGGGAACCCGCTCGTGCGTGCGCCACAGAAAATCGTGCGCCGCTTCCTCCGCCGTCGGCGTCTTGAAGCTTTCCGCGCGATAGCCTTGCGGATTGAGGGCGGAGAGCACCTTTTTCACGGTACCGTCCTTGCCGCTGCAATCCATCCCCTGGAACACGATGAGCACGCCGTGCGAGCGGCTCGCGTACAGCTTTTCCTGCTCCTCCTGGAGTCGCTCGCGAAGCGCTTCGATCTCCGCTTCCACTTGTTCCTTGTTCTCGATGCCGCCCGTGTCGCGGGGATCGAATTCACTTAAGGACACGGGGCGTTTGCGGTCGAGCCGGGTGCGATCGGCCATGGTCCATCCCTCCTAATCTCGCTGGAATATGCGGGCCTGACATGCTTGTTTCTATGATTATAGCACCCTTCGGTATCGAAAAAGAAACGAGATTGTCCGTCAGTTGGGAGAGAGGGAGAGCGATGTCGGCAATGCGATAGGGTCGTGCGGTAATAGAGGCGCCGTGTTATGATTTGGCTAAAATGAGATAACGGACGGCCCGTTCGAAGGAGGCAAGCAAGCTGCGCATTCTACGATTGGAAGAGACGGACGCAGAGGAATACCGCCGTATTCGATTGGACGCGCTGAAGACCGAGCCGGACGCTTACGGATCGACCTATGAGCGTGAGTCCGCGTTCGCGTTGGAAACGTTCGCGGAGCGGATCAAGCCGACTGCGGGGAAATTCGCGCTGGGCGCGGTCGCGGACGGGGGGAGTCGGAAGCTGATCGGCATCGCGAACTTCGTCCGGGAGACGGGCATGAAAACCGCGCATAAAGGCAACGTCTACGGCGTGTACATAGCGCCCGAAGCGCGGGGCAAGGGAGCGGCCAAGGCGCTCTTGCTGGAACTCATCCAAATAGCGCGGTCGCTCGAAGGCATGGAACAAATAAACCTGGCCGTCATAGCGGACAACGTCCCGGCCAAGCGTCTTTACGAGTCGCTCGGCTTCGAAGTCTACGGCGTCGAGCGGCGCGCGGTCAAATCCGGCGGGCGCTACTTCGACGAGGAGCTGCTGGCGCTGCGGTTATGATCGCGGTAAAGGAGATGAGCTGCGCAAAAACTTTTTTTAGGATCGTGTCGATCCGGCGCGCGGCCGTTCGTCGTGTTGATGAAAGCGGAGGGAGCGAGCGCTTCGGCGAACGCTTCCCGATAAAAAAGGAGGAACAGATCATGCGCTTTATGATGATTGTTAAAGGTACGACGGATTCGGAAGCCGGCGTTATGCCGAGCGAGGAACTGGTATCCGCCATGCAGCGGTACAATGAGGAGCTCGCCAAAGCAGGCGTGCTGCTCGCGGCGGACGGACTGCATCCGACTTCTTCCGGCATCCGGATCACTTACCCCGAACCGGGCGCCAAGCCGAAGGTGATGGACGGTCCTTTCACGGAAGCCAAGGAGATCATTGCGGGGTTCACGATGATCGAGGTGAATTCGCGGGAAGAGGCGCTCGAATGGGCGCTGCGGATGCCGGACCCGCACGGATTCGGGCAAGGCGAGATCGAGCTTAGGCAGATTTTCGACATGACGGATCTGACGCAGGATCCAAAGACGCTGGCCAAAGAGCGGGCGCTGCGCGAGCAGCTTGAAGGGCCGGGCGGGAAATGAGCGACCAGGCCGCGCATCGCGCGATCGACGCCGTCTGGCGCATCGAGTCGGCCAAGCTGATCGCTCGCCTGGCGATGATGGTGCGCGATGTCGGCCTGGCCGAGGACCTGGCGCAGGACGCGCTCCTCATCGCGCTCGAACGTTGGCCGGAGACGGGCATACCGGACAATCCGGGAGCCTGGCTCATGACGACGGCCAAGCGCAGGGCGATCGATCTGCTGCGTAGAAACAAGCTGCAGGACCGGAAGTACGAGGAATATGGCCGCGGCAGTCCGTTGTACACCGAGGACGATGTGGAAGCGACGGCGGGGGAGATCGGCGACGAGCTGCTTCGCCTGATCTTCGCCACCTGCCACCCTTCGCTGTCGCAGGAGGCGCGCGTCGCCTTGACGCTGCGACTGCTCGGCGGTCTGACGACCGAGGAGATCGCGCGAGCGTATCTCGTCCCCGAGCCGACGGTCGCGCAGCGGATCGTCCGGGCAAAAAGGACGCTGAGCGCGAAGCAAGTGCGGCTCGACGTGCCCGAAGGGGCCGAGCTGGAGGCGCGCCTGTCGTCGGTGCTGGAAGTCCTCTATCTGATGTTCAACGAAGGTTATTCGGCCACGGCCGGCGGCAGCTGGATTCGCCCCTTGCTCTGCCGCGAAGCGCTGCGTCTCGGGCGCATGCTGGCGGAGGCCGCATCACGGGAACCTGAGGTTCACGGCCTTGTCGCCCTCATGGAGATCCAATCGTCGCGCTTCAAGGCGCGCGTCGGAGCGGCGGGCGAGCCGATCCTGCTCATGGACCAGAACCGCGCGTTGTGGGATCGGCTTCTGATCCGCCGCGGCCTGGCTGCGCTCGAACGCGCGCGCGGCCTGGGCCGGCCGCTCGGACCCTATGCGCTGCAGGCTGCGATCGCTGCCTGCCATGCGCAGGCGGCGACTGCGGAAGAAACCGACTGGGCGCGTATCGCCGCTCTGTACGAAGCGCTGTCCCGCGTAGCGCCTTCGCCCGTCGTCGAGCTCAATCGCGCAGTGGCGATCGCGATGGCGTTCGGGCCGGCGTTCGGGCTGCAGATCGTCGACGCGCTCTCAGAAGAGCCGGTCATGCGCGATTACTATCTGCTGCCAAGCGTCCGCGGGGATCTGCTGGCCAAGCTCGGGCGGATGGCGGAAGCCGAAGCGGAATTCCGCCGTGCCGCGGCCATGACGCAGAACGAGCGGGAGCGGGAGCTGATGCTGCGGCGCGCGACGGAATGCGAGGAGCAAGGCGTCGGCCGCAGGGACGGAAGCGGCGATTCGCGCTGAGGCTCTTTTTCTGCGCATGCTCTCGCGCCCGTGAGAATGGGAGACGTACATAGCCGCAACGCGAAAGGAGGAGATTCAACATGCGATTCATCATCTTGATCAAGGCAAGCGCACGCTTTGAGGCCGGCATCGGGCCCGCGCGTCAGCAAGCTGCCGACTTCGAGGCCTATAACAGGCAGATGAAGGAAGCTGGCGTACTGCGCGAAGCGGCGACCCTGCTGCCAAGCGCAGGCGGCCTGCGTCTGACCTACCCCGAGGCGGGCGGTCCGCCTGCCGTGACGCACGGTCCGTTCGGGAGAGCGGACAGCCAGGGCCAGGTGGCGGGGTACATGCTGCTCGACGCGGATTCCGAAGAGGAGGCGTACGCATGGGCCTCGCGCATGCCGGACCCGTATGGGTTCGGCGAAGGCGGCATCGAGCTGCGCCGGCTGAGCGAGACCGCCGTGGCTCCGGCAAGCTCGAGCTTGCGCCCGATGGAAGCCGACCTGTTCGAGCAGCTCGCCGCGTTAAAAAAACAATAATATTGTAGTCGTATCTGTCGATCTGACCGACGGGCGTTCGTCGTACAAGTAGAAGCACATCCATTCTAAGCCCTCGGAGGAGAAAAACAATGAACGCGAACTTGAACCCGGAAGTCACGCAATTTATCGCAGAATTGAAAGAACCTTGGCAAGCTGAACTATGCACCGCTCTGCGCGAGCTGTCTTTCCGGACGATCCCCGACGCCGCCGAGCGTTTGCAGTACAAGAAGCCTCATTATTTAAAAAACGGCAAGTACGCCGCGGTCATCTCGACGTCCAAAGACGCGGTCAGTTTCACCGTTTTCAATGCCGACGGCATCGCCTTCCCCGAAGGCTGGAGCGGGCCCTCCGAACGCCAGACGCTCAAGATCGGCAAAGGACAAAGCGCAGATTTGGAGCAGGTTGCTGCCCTGCTGGAGCAGGCTTCGGCTGCCGTATAAGAGCCGACCGGTGGCGACAGACGCTCCGCGGCAATTTTAAGTCGGTACCCAAATCAAAGGACCAAACCGGAAAAGCCCCGTCAGAGCCGGACACGATTCGTGCCGCCTTGACGAGGCTTTTCGCGCTTTCAGGACAAGATTCGTATCGCTTTGACGTGTCATTTTTCCGTTGCGGTGTTAGAACAGCGCATTCCAGATGCCTTCGATCCCGACGATGAAGAAGATCCAGACGCCGACCATGACGTGCGAGACGGAGGCCCCGAGGAGCGAGCGCTGGCGCGCGTACATCCATCCCCAATAAAGGCCGGGGAAGAAGGTGAGCAGCGCGAACGTCAGATTGAGATGCGAGTGCGCCGTCGAGAACATGAGGTTCGACAGGACGATCGCGATCCAGACGCGGCTCCGGGTCGGCGGCAGGAAGTTCTGCAGCGAGGACTGGATGCCGCTGCGCGAGATGAACTCCTGGACCGGGCAGAACAGCGCGTACGCGAGGCCATAAATAAAGAAGGTGCTGTCCACCTTCCGGCCCTCGATGATAGAGATAATGCTGAACACCTGATCGTCGATCTCCGGATGCATATACAGCACGCCCCCTTTCAACAGGGCGATGGCGGCCAGCAGCGGCAGCGTCATCAGGAAGGAATGCCAGAGGACGCCGCGCCAATTTTCCAGCGTCAGTCCGAACGTTTTCATCGGATAGCCGCTTTTTTTGATCATGATGAACATAACGGCCGACATCAGCGCTAGAATGGCGATGGAAATGAGATTAGAACCGAAGTTGACGACAAGCGTGTTGAGCGATTTGAGCGCCAGCGTGTAGATGCCCAGCATAAACAGGAGATTGACGGTGAATAGGCCCATGGCGATTCGGGCCTTGTTCGTCTCCAGCTCGTTTTTCATCGCGGCGACAGTCAGATTATTAGTAGCGTCAAGCTTGCCGGACAGCGAAGCGGCGACATGGTTCAGCAGCTTGATGCGGACCGAATCGAAAGCATGATTCCCGGATATGCGCGCCAGATCGATCTTGATCAGCGTGGAGGGCTCCGCGGTCCTTACCGTCGCCGTCCGCGCGACGCTCCCCTCGAGAATCGAAGTTTCCCCGATACAGGTGCCGGCACCCAGCGTTGCCAGTACAAGCAGCCTGTCCGTACCCGGCTCGGCTTTAACTACCTCTACGCTACCCCTTTCTACGAGATACAGCGTTTTGTCGGTGTCACCCTCCCGGATGAAAACCGTGCCGGAGGCAAGCTCGACGGCTTCGGCGATCTCGGCGATTCCGGCAATCTCGTCCTTCGTCATCGGCTGGAAAAGCGGGTTGGCCAGAATCGAAGCTTGCAGTCTATCGAATCCGATCGTCGTCATCGGGCAATGGCTCCTATCGTCAAGTTAAATAGCCGTCAAGGACGGTGGATGTCTTCGATCCGGATCGCGCGCGTGTGAACCGTGTGATTCCACGTTTTCTTGTTGAAGGAGAACAACCCGACCAGCGTAATCGGGAACCAAGTGAACTGGAAAACGGGGAACAGAATCAGCCCGAGATAGGACTTCAGCGGCCGCTTCTCTATCGCCATCACGAGCGGGAATTGGAGGAATAGCGCGGCGTTGAGGGCGATCCATGCCCAGTCGGGTACAAGCTTCAACACCGCGATCTGCGAATAGAGCGGGGTGGCGAGCTGGAGGTAGGACATGACCCATACCGCCGCGACGAACAGGAAGCGGACCGGCTGGAACAAGTACATGACCGCGTCGAACTGGGCGAATCTGCGCGTGCGCAAGGCGCGGACGAACAGCGGCTTGATGTACCTGCGGGCGCAGTCGGTATGGCCGCGCATCCAGCGCAGGCGCTGGCGGATGGAGCTTATCAGGGAGACCGGCTTCTCGTCGTAGACGATGGCGTCCGGCGCCCAGGTCGGGTAGATCTCGCGTTCGATGCAGCGGGCCGTGAATTCGACGTCCTCGGTGAGCGAGGTGGCGTTCCAGCCCATCTCCTTCAGCAGCTTGGCCTCGAAGCACATGCCGGTGCCGGCAAGCGTGCTGACCATGCCCCAATTGTGCCGGGCCTGCTGCCACATCCGGTTTATGAACCAATAGGTGATGGCGTAGGAAAGGGAAACCCAGGAATCGTAGGGATTTTTGGTCTCGACGTAGCTCTGGATGACGCGGTGTCCATCCATCAGCTTGTTATTCATCTCGCGCAGAAAGGTAGAGCTGACCAGGTTGCCCGCGTCGAACACGAGGACGGCGTCGTACTGCCGCTCGCGCTGCCAGAGCCGCTCCAGCATCCACTCCATGGCGTAGCCTTTGCCGATGCGGATCTTGTCAAAGCGCTCCATGACGACTGCGCCGTGGGAGGCTGCGATCCGCGCCGTACCGTCCGTGCAGTTGTCGGCGGCGACGAACAAGTCGTACAGATGCCTCGGATAATCGAGTTCGTTAAGATTGTCCAGCAGCGGACCGATGACTTTCTCTTCATTATGCGCGGCAACCACAATCGCGAACGTCCGGTTCGGCGCGTGCCGGCCGCCTTGCACGGCCTTCCGTCTGAAGCCCGCCAGGCTGATCAGGATCTGATAAGCGGTGACGGCAAAAATAAAAAGCTGGCATGCATCTGCCAGCAGCATAAAAAAGATGCGCATGACGATTTCCTCTCTAGTTGGGTCTTGTTGAAGTTCGATTGCGGAATGAAAGAGAAATATCGAGCGCATGCGCTTTATGATCGAAAGACGAAATATCGATTTTCCCGTTGCCGTCGAAGTCGGCGGCGAATCCGATGCCGCCGCGACCGGCGGCCCAAGGGCCGTACGCGTTGTCGAGCGGCTTGAACCGGCCGCCGCCTTCATTCGTATAGATGCGCCAGATGCCGGTCTTCGCGGCATACGAGACCAGATCGTCGAGGCCGTCGCCGTCCGTGTCCCCGACCAGCAGCTGTTCGCCTTTTTTGAGGCCGAAGCCGCTCACGGTCACGGCCGGCCCGGCAGGCAGGTTCTCCGCGCTCGCGGGGACGATGGAAAAGGCGCCTTCCGTGGGGGACGCATACAGCGCGTCGTCGCGGTCTTGGCTCAGGAAGCGGCCCGCATAGAGCGCGGCGTCCTGCGGAAGATTCGCGTTCCGTTCGGCCGCGGCAGCGAAGCGTCCGTCCGCATAGGAAAACAAATAGAGTCTACCTTCGCGACTCGCGAGCAGCGCGACTCCGCCGCCAGGCGTCCGGATCGGCAGCAGCCGGTCCAAGCCGCCCGGCAGCCCGCTCGCGGACTCGGGCTCGGCGAACCGCTTATCTTCGGCCAGGCCGATTCGCGCCGTCCCCGTCGCGGGATCGTACGCGAGGAGATCCTGCCTGCCGTCGCCGTCCATATCGGCCAGCAAGAGCTGCTCCTCCGGCGAGAAATCAGCCGTGAGCCAGACCTGGGCCGCCGCTTGCGGCCGATTGCGCGGCAGGGCGTAATCGCCCGGAATGACCGTGATCCGGTGCGGTTCGCGTACGACGACGTCGGCATGCCCGCTCCCCGTCACATCCCCCAGAAGCACCTCGCCGGCGGTTGTGCCGAGCGGCAGCGTCACCCGGTGCGCCGGCGTGAAGGGAACGACGTCATGCAGCGACATCCATTGATAGCCTTCCTGGCCGAGCCCCGCGACGATCCGGTGCAGGTACGAATTCGAGCCGTCGCCTTTGTACCGGTAGACGGGCAGACCGTCCCGCATGATCGTCTTGCCGTCCGCGCCCTTCACGGGCTCGAGCTCGGGGAACTCGAGGAACGGATGGAAAAACAGTGAGGCCAGCCCGTTGTATTTTTTTGCCTTCTTGAGCAGCTTGTCGACGGAAGCGCCGTTCGTGATATAGCCGAGCGGCGCCGGCACATAGACGGAGCCGAGGCTGTCCTGACCGTAAGTATTGCGATTGTCGTACATGTTCATGTCCTTGAAGGAGCGGAGGGAGTACAGGTCGGGCTGGTACAGGATGCCGACGTACGAGCGGAAAACCTTCTCCTGCGCCCGGGTATCCCTGTAATGCGGCGACTCCCAGAATGCGGGCCGGAGTCCCGCCCGCTCGAATGCGGCGAGGCTGCTCTCGATCCGGGAGGCCGCATAGTCGGTCGCCTTCGTACTGGAAGCGCCGGGCACTTTGAGCTCGTAGCCGATGCCCGAGTTCTGCCCGTTCCCTTTCATCAGGTTATCGCCATACTGGTGCGTATAGCCGTGCATCCCCAGCGCGCCGCCGTGACCTTCCGCTTGCCGGAGCAGCCGGATCAGCGATTGCGTGAGCGCGTCGGGTTGCGGATCGTCGATGCCGCGCTCATGCCAGACGCCGTCTTTTCCCAGGCTGATGCTCCGCGGGATGACGGCGACTTGAAAGGGGATGCCTTCGGCTTCGATATAGTCCAGCACCGCGCGCAGCTTGCCGAGGCTGTCCGGCGTGCCGTAGTCGCCGCCGGGCCCGATATCCTCGAGTCTGAGCATCGCGTGGCGCTTGTCCTTATTCGGAAAAATATTCGTGCCCGTGTACGTCAGCGCGTACACGGTCGCGGCGACAACGACGGCTAAGCCGCCGGCGACGATGCCCGTCTGTTTCCAGCGTTTTCGTTTCAACTCGGTCTTCCCTCAGTTCGTTGCCGTTCTTCGTATGCGGCCGTTCACCGCAACGCACTTTCTACTATAACAAATGCAAGCTTGTTGTAAACGGAAAATCGGCGGGATTTTACATGCTGCACATAAACCGAAAACACGCGCTTAACGATGCGGCACTAGTATAAGCTTGTACGTCAAATTAGGAGGGGAATTATGAGACTTCGAGAAAAGAAGGCATTCAAGGCAGCATTGGCGGGAACGATGACCGCCGCGATCCTGACGACCGGCGCAGTTAGCGTTCATACGCAGAATCGTGCGGACGCCGCGTCCCCTCAGACCAAAAACGTGATCCTGTTCGTGGGAGACGGCATGGGAACCGCGCAGCGCGATGCGATCCGGCTCGCTACCGTCGGCGAGAAGGGCAAGCTGGCGATGGACGCTATGCCGTATGCCGGTTTGATTCATACGAGCTCCACGGTGCCCGTCACGGATTCCGCCGCTTCGGCGACCGCTTACGCCAGCGGGGTGAAGACCTACAACGGCGCGATCGGCATGGATGCCAACAAAAAATCGGTAAAAACGATTATGGAATATGCCAAGGATAAAGGCAAATCGACTGGCGTGGTCACGACCAGCCAGGTCACGGACGCGACCGGCGCCGCCTTCGGCGCGCACGTCGAAGACCGCTCCAAGCAGAGCGATATCGCGCTGCAGTTCCTGACCAAGAGCAAGATCGACGTCATTCTCGGCGGCGGCGAGGACTTCTGGTATCCGGCCGGCAACCCCGGCAAGTTCCAGGATCAGCCTGCCGAGGACCCTTCGGAAAAGAGCAAGGGCACGCAGGGCAATCTGGTCGACAAGGCCAAGCAGCTCGGCTACAGCTACGTCTCGAGCAAGGCGGACCTGCAAAAGGCGAAAGGCGGCAAGCTGCTCGGATTGTTCTCCAACGAAGAGATGTTCCAGCAGAAGCCGGAGGGCGAGGGCGACATCTACAACCCGGTCGTATCGCTGTCCGAGATGACGCATAAGGCGATCGACACGCTGTCCGCCAACAAAAAGGGCTTCTTCCTGATGGTCGAAGAGGAAGGCACGGACGAGTTCGCGCACCAGAACAACGCCAAGATGACGATCAAGTCGGGCCAGGAGCTGGACAAGGCGGTCCAGGTCGCCAAGGACTTCGCCAAGAAGCACCCGGATACGCTCGTGCTCGTACTCGCCGACCACGAGACGGGCGGGTTCTCGATCGAGGAAGCCAACGCCGAAGACGAGTCGGGCGACGGCATCTCCAAGGAAGACGGACCGTTCGCCATCGTAGGCTCGGATCACAACTTTGTCGTCGATTGGACGACTTCGGGCCATACGGCCGTCGATATTCCGATCACCGCGATGGGCCGCAACGCGGAGCTCTTCACGGGCATCTACGAGAACACCGAGGTGTTCACCAAGCTGAAGCAAGCGCTCGGAATCAAATAAGAGGAACGCCGTTCAATCGAGCGGCGGTACGCGCACGAAGGCCAGCCGGCCAGACCGGCTGGCTTTTTTGCGGTGCATTAAGCGGACAGGGAGGCTATTGAATCGCGCTGCAAAACAAGTAAAATAACAGGACGGCCAGACGCCGCAAGCTTCAGAAACGGAGAGAATTCATCATGCTGCAAGTCGTCATCCATGCTTTCCTGCTGGCCCTCGGTCTCATCCTCCCGCTCGGCGCCCAGAACGTGTTCGTCTTCAACCAGGGTGCGCTCCAGCCCCGCTACGCCAGAGCGCTTCCGATCACGCTCACGGCTTCGCTCTGCGATACGCTGTTGATCTCGCTCGCGGTGTTCGGCGTGTCGGCCGTCGCGCTGGGCATCGCTTGGATCAAGACGACGCTGTTGTCCGTCGGCGTGTTGTTCCTGCTGTACATGGGCTGGGTCATCTGGTCCAGCAAGCCCGGCGGAGGCGCGAGCGGGCAGGCCGAACGGCTCGGCCCGAGGCGGCAGATCGTGCTGACCGCTTCCCTGTCGCTCCTCAATCCGCATGCGATTATGGATACGGTAGGCGTCATCGGCACGAGCGCATTGCGTTACGAAGGCTGGGAAAAGCTCGCTTTTGCCGTCACCTGCATCGCCGTCTCGTGGCTGTGGTTCCACGCATTGGCGCTGGCAGGCAGAATCGCGGGCAAAGCCGATCCTTCGGGCCGCTTCCTCGTCGTGCTGAACAAAGTCTCGGCTGTCATCATGTGGGGGACGGCGATTTTTTTGGGGCTGTCGCTGTTCAAATAAAGAGGAGAGGCGGCATCCCCGACTGACGGGGGACATCGTTCAAACGCGTAGTCGGTGAGTTTATGCCCGCAACGGACACTGGTAGCTGTCGGTTCATCAGCAAAATGGTCGAGCGCGTTCGCGGATCATGCCTTTTGCTTCTGTCAATGCGCTTCCGCGGCCTAGTTGCCGAAGATCGGCGCAGTCGATATAATAAGAAAGTTGACGACATTTTCAGACACTTTCGACAAATTGTTTTGAAATAAATATTGCAATTCCGAGTAAACCGATGTACTATGTGATAACTGTTACAAAATCATATACAGAGAAAAAGTGGAGGGTGAACCTATGCTTAACCGCAACAAAAAACGTTTTTCCGGCATCGTCGTTCTTGCGCTGCTCACGATGCTCGCAAGCGCATGCTCGGGCAACAACAATACGAACAACGCATCGCCTAGCGCCTCGGGCACTGCGACCGCCAGCGCCTCTGCATCCGGCTCGCAGCCGGCTGCCAGCGGCGAAGCCAAGGACGGCGGCAACCTGATCGTGGCCGTCGCTTCGGATCCGGTCATCCTGAACCCGAACTATGCCGGCGACCGCGTCAGCTTGACGATCGACCAGGCCCTTTACGCGCCGCTGTTCCAAGTCAACAACGGCAAGAAGACGTTCTACCTGGCCGACAGCCTGGACCTGTCCGCAGACAAGCTTACTTACACGCTGAAGCTGAAAAGCGGGCTGAAGTGGCATGACGGCCAGCCGCTGACGGCGGACGACGTCGTGTTCACGATCGACAAGATTCTCGACGAGTCCCAGAACAGCTTCCTGCGCGGCAACTTCATCATCGGCGGCAAGCCGGTCCAAGCGGTGAAGGTCGACGACACGACGGTTCAGCTTAAGCTGCCTCAAGTCGCGCCGGGCTTCGAAGCGACGCTCGTCCAAGTGTTCCCGATCCCGAAGCACGTCTTCGAGAATGAAGCGAACATCGAGAAGAGCGATAAGAACAAGAATCCGATCGGTTCGGGCGCATTCAAGTTCAAAGAATACAAGACCGGCGAATATCTGACGCTCGAGCGCTTCGACGACTACTTCGGCGGCAAGCCGCATCTGGACTCGATCACGTACCGGGTCGCCAAGGACACGAACGCGGCGAATCTGGCGCTGCAAAACGGCGAGCTTAACGTCAAGTACCTCGACCCGCAGGACGTAGCGACGATCCAGGCGACGGGCAACTTCGAGATTCTGCCTTACAGCGAAGGCCGTTTGGCGTATATGATGTACAACCACAATAGCGCGACAGGCGCGCTGGCGAAGAAGGAAGTCCGCGAAGCGATCGGCTATGCGCTGAACCGCGAAGAGCTGATCCAAGTGGCTTACGCTTCCGCCGATTACGCCGATCCGGCGCACTCGTTCCTGACGCCTGACGTGCTGTACCAGACGAACGACGTGCCGACCTACGACAACGATGTCGCCAAGGCGAAGGAATTGTTGAAAACGGCGGGCGTAAGCAACCTGAAGCTGCGCTTCATCGTGCAAAGCGGCAACAAGGTTCAGGAAGCCGTCTCCCTGTACGTGCAGCAGAAGCTGAAGGACGTCGGCATCACGGTTGAACTGAGCAGCATGGACGCATCGGCATTCGTGGCTAAGTTCACCGATCCGAAAGCGACCGACTTCGATCTCGTCGTCTCCGGCTATATCATGGGCTTCGACCCGGATGCGTACAGCATGCTGTTCACGTCCGACGGCTCGTCCAACTATTCGCACTACAACAATCCGCAAGTGGACGCGCTGTTCAAGCAGGGCGCAGGCGAGGGCGACCCCGCGAAGCGCGAAGCGATCTACAAGGACGCCCAGAAGATCGTCGCGGAAGACGCGGCCATCTATCCGATCGCGTACACGAAGACGATCGTCGCCGTCGACAAGCGCTACGGCGGTCTCGACCAAGCCGTGCTGAAGCCGGTCGTCATCTTCGAGGATCCGTCCAAGCTGTACCTTAAATAAGACGCTGTTGAATACCGGACGCGCAAGAAAATAAGCTGGTTCGTCCAGCTTATTTTTTTGTACGTCTATGGCCGGGGAGCGTACCGAATGAGACAACTCTTTATAAAAAGGCTGCTGCAGACGATCCCGCTGCTGCTGTTCGTGTCGATCGTCTGCTTCGCGATGATCAAGCTGGCGCCGGGAGATCCGGTGCTGTCGTTCGTCACGCCGAACATGCACGCCGAAGACATCGAGCGCATCCGCCACAATCTCGGCCTGGACCGGCCGGCTTACGTTCAATACTTCCTGTGGATCAAGGAAGCGGTGACCGGCAATCTCGGTTACTCGCTGGTCAATCACCAGCCTGTCCTGGACCAGATTCTCGATCGGCTGCCTGCGACGGCGGGGCTCATGGGCTCCGCGATCGGACTGGCCGTGCTGCTCGCGATTCCGCTCGGACTCGTAGCGGGCGCGAACCGGGGCCGCTGGATCGACAAGCTCGTCAATTTGGTCGCCTACGTCGGAATCTCGGTTCCGCTGTTCTGGCTCGCCATCCTCCTTATCTATTATTTTTCCATCCACCTGCACTGGCTGCCGAGCATGGGCATGCGCACGATCGGCGTAAGAAGCGCCGTCGACGTGCTGAAGCACGGGATCATGCCCTGCATCGTACTGGCGTTCAGCTTCCTGGCCATCTATGTCCGGTATATTCGGTCCAGCACGATCGGGCAGCTCCGGGAGGACTACGTGCAGATCCAATACGCTTATGGCTCGACCAAGCGCATCGTGCTGTTCCGGCACGTCATGAAGCATGTGCTGCTCCCGATCATCACGCTGCTCGGCATGTCCATGGGCGAGCTGGTGGCCGGGGCCATCGTCACGGAGACGGTCTTCTCCTGGCCGGGCATCGGCTCGCTCGGCATGACGGCCGTCCGGGGAATGGACTACCCCGTCATCATGGGGATCACGCTGTTCTCCTCCATTCTGCTCATCTTGGGCAACCTGGCGGCCGATCTGCTGTACGGCATCGCGGACCCGAGAATCAAATCGAAGAGGTGACCTCATGAACCGGAGCAAATGGCGCAGTGTCGCGGGCGAGCTGAGGTCGAGCGCATTCGGCATCGCCGGCATCTTCATTCTCGTCCTATTTACCATAGCGGCCGCATTGGCCTTCCTGTCTCCCCACGATCCGAACGCCCTGAACGCGCTCGAACGGCTGAAGCCGCCAAGCGCCGACCACTGGTTCGGGACGGACGATTACGGGCGGGATTACTTCACCCGGGCGCTGTACGGCGGTCGCGTGTCGCTCATGGTCGGCTTCGCGTCGATGATTCTGGCGACGGGCATCGGCGTCGTCGTCGGCGTCGTCAGCGGATACTTCGGCGGGTGGATCGACAACCTGCTCATGCGTCTCGTCGAAGTCATCATGTCGATTCCGTCCTTCCTCATCCTGCTGCTGCTAAGCGTGTTCTTGAAGCCGAACGTCGGCAACATCATTCTCATCATCTCGCTCCTCATGTGGATGAACATCGCGCGGATCGTCCGGGCCGAGACGATGTCGCTCAAGGAGCGAGAGTACGTATTATATGCGCGGGCGTCGGGACAAGGCGCCTTCGGCATCATTCGCAGGCATATCCTGCCGAACCTGATGCCGGTCGTCATCGTCGGCGCGACGAACAATATCGCCTCCGCGATCATGATGGAGTCGTCGCTCAGCTTCCTCGGCTTCGGCGTTCAGGCGCCGAACGCGACATGGGGCAGCATGCTGAACAACGCCCAGGGCCTGATCGCGCAGGCACCGTACTTGGCTTTGTTCCCGGGCTTGTTCATCCTGCTCACGGTGCTCAGCTTCAACGTGCTGGGGGACATTCTGCGAGTCGGTTTCGAGCCCAAGCTGCAGAAGCGATAGACCGCTCGACAGGCGAATCGTGCGTATCGAACGACGGCGGCGTACGCCGGAAGCATATACGAAGCAGGCACGTTAAAGTTAAGGAAAAAAGGAGGGGTCGAAGATGACGGAACGGTTGCTTGAAATGGAGGATCTGCGCGTGTCGTTCTACTCCAGGGACGGAGAGAACCAGGCGGTGCGCGGCGTGAGCCTGCACGTCGACGCCGGCGAGACGGTCGGGATCGTCGGCGAGTCGGGCAGCGGCAAGAGCGTGACCGCCAAGGCGGCGCTCGGCCTCATCGGCCCTCCGGGCAAAGTCATCGGCGGCGACATCCGCTATCGCGGCGAGAGCCTTCTGGGATGGTCCGACAGCAGGTGGCGCAAGCTGCGGGGCAATCGGATCGCGATGGTGTTCCAGGATCCGATGACTGCTCTCAATCCGGTGAAAAAGATCGGCGCGCAGATGACGGAGGTCATCCGCAGGCACCGGGGCCTTGGCAAGGAAGAGGCGAGACAGGAGGCGGCGGCCAAGCTGCGGGAGGTCGGCATCAGCGAGCCCGAACGCCGGCTGGATCAATACCCGCACGAATTCAGCGGCGGGATGCGGCAGCGGGTCATGATCGCGATGGCGCTCTCGTGCCAGCCCGAGCTGCTGCTCGCGGACGAGCCGACGACGGCGCTCGACGTGACGATCCAGGCGCAGATCCTCAATCTGCTGAAGGATATCAAGGCGCGCTCGAACATGGGAATCGTACTGATCACCCACGATCTCGGCGTGGTCGCCCAAGTTTGCACGCGAGTGGTCGTCATGTACGGCGGCATGGTCATGGAGGAAGGAACGGTGGAGGATATCTTCTACCGCGCCGGTCACCCGTACACCCAGGGGCTGCTGAAGTCGGTGCCCAAGCGCGGGGGCGGATTGCGCGAGCGGCTCGTGCCGATCGAAGGCACGCCGCCGGATCTGCTCGATCCGCCGCCGGGCTGCCCGTTCATCGAGCGCTGCCCGCATGCCTTTGCCAAGTGCGTGGAGCGGCCGCCGCTGTTCGAGCTGGGCGAAGGCCACCGCGCGCTGTGCTGGCTTCACGATGCGGAGCACGCTCCCGCGAAGGGTAGCGGTGGCGGATCGCAGGAGCATGTCCCCGCAAAAGGTAGCGGCGGCGGATCGCAGGAGCACGCTCCCGCAATGGGAAGCGACAGCGAATCGCGCGAGCACGCGCCCGTAAAGGGAAGTGGCAGCGAATCGCAGGAGCACGCCCCCGCCAAGGGAAGCGGCGGCGAATCGCAGGAGCAAGCCGCCGGCGGCGTGCGCTTGCATTCGGAAGGCGAAAGGAGGGCTTCGGATGAGTGACGCCAAGACGCTGGTCGACGTACGGGGGCTCAAGAAGCACTTTCCTAAGGAAAAGGATGTCTGGGGCAGGACGACGGAGGTGCTTAAGGCGGTCGACGGCGTCAGCTTCAGCATCCGCAAGGGCGAGACGTTCGGTCTGGTAGGCGAATCGGGCAGCGGCAAGTCGACGGTCGGACGCTGCCTGCTGCGCCTGTACGACTACACGGACGGCGAAGTCTATTACGACGGCCAGGAGCTGTCGAAGCTCGGGGACAAGGAGCTCAGGCCTTTCCGCAGGCGCATCCAGAGCATTTTCCAGGACCCGTATTCGTCGCTCAATCCCGGCATGAACGTGCTGGAGCTGATCGGCGAGCCGATGGACATTCACGGCGTGCATGCGGGCGGCGCGCGCAAGGACGCGGTCGCCGAGCTGCTCGTCAAGGTCGGTCTTAAAAAGGAGCACCTGAACCGGTACCCGCACGAATTCAGCGGCGGGCAGCGGCAGCGGCTGTCGATCGCAAGAGCCTTGTCGGTCCGGCCGGAATTCGTCGTATGCGACGAGCCTATCTCCGCGCTCGACGTATCGGTGCAGGCTCAGGTCGTGAACATGCTCGAGGACCTGCAGGCCGAATTCGGCCTGACCTACCTGTTCATCGCGCACGACCTGTCGATGGTCCGCCACATCTCGGACCGGATCGGCGTCATGTACGGCGGCCGCCTTGTCGAGGTGGCTGACAGCGACGCGCTGTACGACAACCCGCTGCACCCGTACACGCAAGCGCTGCTGTCGGCGATTCCGGTGCCGGACCCGCGGGCCGCCGGCAAGCGGATCGCCTGGGACCGCGCCGCCTGGAGCGGCGAGGGCGTCGCACTGCGCGAGGTCGAGCCCGGCCATTTCGCGGCGATTCCTTGAACGCGCGGGAGCAGCGGTGTCGAGCCAAGCAGTTAGGCGCTTTGCAAGCGAGATTCAAGCGAGGAAAGCACCGCTGCAGCGCGGGTGGAGCCGCGTAAGCGAGAAAAGCACCGCTGCAGCGGCATGAGCCGCGAAAGCATGCGGTGCAAGCGAGGAAAGCACCGCTGCAGCGCGGGTGGAGCCGCGTAAGCGAGAAAAGCACGGCTACATCGGCCGAAGGCGCGGAAGCGAGTGGTGCAAGCGGGAAAAGCACCGCTGCAGCGCGGGCCGAGCCGCGTAAGCGAGAAAAGCACGGCTGCAGTGGCCGAAGGCGCGAAAGCATGCCATGCAAGCGGGAAAAGCACCGCTGCAGCGCGGGTCGGGCCGCGTAAGCGAGGAAAGCACCGCTGCATCGCAGCAGGCGTCGCATCCATATTGTCATTTAAAGGAGCGGATGAACATGAGCACGACGAGTCAGGCGAAGTTGTCCCAATGGGACGCCCTGCTGGTGGAGTCGCTAAGGTCGCTGGGATGGTCGAACGAAGAGCTGATCGCGCGCGTGCGGTCCGGCGAGCTGCCGGTCGACGAGAGTCCGTTCCAGTTTAAATACGAAGCGCTATCCGCATTCGCGGAAGCGGAGCCCGAGACGTTCGAGGCGGCGGTCACGAAGGGCTACCAGATCAAATACAACACGGTGCGCGGCATCCACAGCTGGATTCGGGTGGCGCTTGGCCTCGAGCCCGAGCTGCTGCTAGAGGAAGGGGCCGAGGCCGTCCGCGCTTCGCTGAACGAGGCGGAGAAGGAGCGCCTCGAATCCGTACTGTCCTTCGGCTGGCGCGTTCGCGAGCAAGAGGCGGAAGCATCGGAGGCTTCAAGCGAAGGGCGCAGCGTCTACCTGATCGAACCGATTCAGCGCTGAGGAATCCGGTCAGTCAGGTCGTTTCAGCAGTCTTCACTATAAGCCATTCTTGCCTATCCTGGTGGCAGCACCAACGCAACACGCGAGAAATGCCCCGTCAAAGTGGAACACGTTACGTGTCGCTTTGACGGGGCTTTTTTGCTATTTGGAGCTTCTGATCATGCGCTGCCTGCGTTAAGCAGGGTTCAGGATCCGGTCGTTCGAGTAGACGCATGCCGCATAATAGACGAAGTACACCACGATATACGCGCCCATCGACAGGAGAATCGGGATGGTGAAGTTCATCCCGACGAGCCCGGCGGTGAACACCCTCATGATGACATACCCATGCGCGGTGCCCACTGCCAGCGGCAGGGCGAAAACGAACAGCGTCTGCCAGGCGATCGTCCGGCGCAGCTCCCGGCGGCTGACGCCCAGCTTGCGCAGCACCTCGTACCGACCGATGTCCGCATGCGCCTCCGTCATCTGCTTGAAGTAGATCATGCTGCCGGTTGCCGCGAGGAAGACCAGTCCCAGGAACCCGACGATAAACAGAAACAGCCCCGACTCTTCCTGCGTGCGCTTGTACTCCGAATAGTACATATTCAGGCGGACATCGTCGCGCCCCGCGGCCAGCGCGCTCAGCCGGTCGGCGGTCGCTTGCGCCTTTTCCTGGCCTTGTACCCGGTACACCTCGAAGATGGTAGGCTTTGCAGCTTGCGCGAGCTCATAGAACGTCCCGTCGTCGACGACGACAAACAGATCGGGGAACCGCCAACTCAGTACACGGCCCTCGAGCAGCGCTACGAACGGTAGCGGCTTCTTTTCGCCGGCGATGCGAAGTTCTAGCGACTTTCCCTTGTATTCCGCGTATGTCTGATCGTCCAGCATCGGCCGGATTGCCGCGGCTTCTCCGGCGGACAGCCGAACCCTCTCGCGGCGACCGAGTGCCTCGGACGCTTCGTTATACGCGCTGGCCGACAGCACCGATACCGTCTTGCCGGGCTCGGCGTACGAATAATAGTGAATAGGAATCTCTTGCAGGTTGGTAAGGCTCGCGTCCAGTTCCACGACGGGAATAGAGAGCCGTGCGACGACGGGGTGGGCCGCGTCCGTATCAATGACGCTGTGCACGCTTTTATCGAATGCGGGATCCACGGACGCATGCTCGTAGCTGAACGGCCGGCTCTCCGCTGTGCTGCGCTCCGCGAAGTAGTATTGAATGTAGACGATGCTGAAAATGCCGAGCGTGATGCCGCTGAGCAGCGCGATCATTGAAAAGGTACGGACGTGGCCCCGCACGCGAAACAGCAGCTGCGACACGCCGATCATAGCGGTGCCCCGGTAAAAGCCGGACTTGTTCCTGCGCCAGGCGGCGAGCAGCGCCGGCACTGCCGCGCGGAACAGCAGCCACGTCCCGAGCAGAATGCAGACTAGGGCAATGCCCATGTTCAGCGCGAACTGCTCGGTGGTGTGGATCGGCCGCAGCGCCGACGCATAGCCTGCCGCGATCAGCAGGACGGCTGCGAGAGCGGCCCACGCCGAGACGCGTGGAGCGGGCTCGCCCATTTTTTCCGCCCTGAACAGCTCGATGAGCGGGAATTTATAGATCAGCCGGTAGCTATGAAGCGAAGTTGCCAAGACGATGAGCGCAAAGACGGCGATCGTGCCCCCTGCCGCCTCGAGCGAGATCCCGAAGCCGACGGCCGTCGGCGCGTCCATCCCGAGCAGCCGGACGAGGATCATGCCGAACAGCTTGGACAACAGCGTGCCAAGGCCTATGCCCGCGGCCAGCACAAGGGCGCTCAGAATGAGATTCTCGAAGAGCAGCATGCGCCCGATCGTTTTGCGCCGCACGCCAAGCAGCGCGTACAGCCCGATCTCCTTTTTGCGATTGCGCGTGAAGAAGGCGTTCGAGTATCCGATGAATACGGCGGCGAACAGGGCAAGCACGATCGAAGAGCCCAAGAATACGGTGCGCAGGTTTTGCGAGGAAGACATGCCCGCTTCGATCCCTTTGCTGTACTGCAGGCTGACGAACGTGTAATAGATGACGACGCTGACCAGCATCGAGACAAAATAAATGGAATAGTTCCGGGCATTGCCCCTCATGTTCTTCTTCGCCAAGTCCCAAGATGTCATGGCAAACCTCTCCTTTTCGCGAACGGGTCGCCGCTCATCCGACGCCCGACGCGCCGCCGCCGAGGACGGACAGCACGTCCATAATTTTTTTGAAGAAGAGCGGACGCGCCGTTTCGCCCCTGCCGACCTCGGTGAAGACGCTGCCGTCCTTGATGAACAGCACGCGGGAGCAATAGCTGGCGGCGAACGGATCGTGCGTGACCATGAGGATGGTCGCGCGCTCGCGCACGTTGAGCTCCTGCAGGCATTCGAGCAGGTCCGTGGCGGACTTCGAATCGAGCGCGCCGGTCGGTTCGTCGGCCAGCACCAGGCTCGGCTTCGCCACGATCGCCCGGGAGGCGGCCGTACGCTGCTTCTGTCCGCCGGAGATCTGATAGGGATACTTGTCAAGAATGCCCCGGATGCCGAAGCGCTCGGAGATCTCATGCGCACGGCGCTCAAGCTCTCCCAGATTGGTGCGCGCCAAGGCAAGCGGCAGGACGATGTTCTCCTTGACCGTGAGCGTATCGAGCAGGTTGAAGTCCTGGAAGATGAAGCCCAGCCGATCCCTGCGGAATGCCGACATCCGCGCTTCGTCCATATTCAATATACTGACGCCGTCTACTTCGATCTCGCCCGAAGTCGGTCTGTCGATCGTCGACAGCAGGTTCAGCAGCGTCGACTTGCCGGAGCCGGAAGGCCCCATGATGCCGACGAACTCGCCTTCCATGACGGTCAGGTCGATATCCTGCAGCGCGGTGAACAGATTGCCTCTGGCGCCGTACGTCTTATGCACATTTCTCGCTTCCACGATCGTTTTCATTTTTGGTCCTCCATCTCCACCATTCAAGTGTGTCAGGCCTGCGGTATTCATTTTACATGATCGATGATGCATTCAACCGAACAGCCGGCACGCTTAACCTAACAATATTGTCACTTACGGACTGTTGCGCGGGGACGGCGGGGGATGGTATGAATGACTCATACGGTAAGGCGAGCGGGCTGACGAGGAGGCGTGCGGATGAGCATGAAACTGATGATCGTCGAGGACGATCCAACGATACGGGAGCTGATCGCGGAGGCGCTCGGCAAATGGGGCTTCGAGACCTGGGTCGAAGAAGACTTCGGCCAGGTATTGGCCGGGTTCATCCGGGAGGCGCCGCATTTGGTGCTGATGGACATCAACCTGCCCTCGTTCGACGGGTTCTACTGGTGCAGCAGGATTCGGGAGGTGTCAAAGGTGCCGATTCTGTTCCTCTCCTCCCGGGATACGCCGATGGATATGGTCATGTCCATGAACATGGGCGGGGACGACTTCGTGCAGAAGCCGTTTCATATGGACGTGCTCGTAGCCAAGATTCAGGCGCTGCTCAGGCGGGCGTATTCTTATCTGGACTTGCAGCCAAGCGTCATCGAGCACGATGGCGTCGTGCTTGACCTTAAGGACGGGACGATCGTCCGCGGCGACAGCCGTGCGGAGCTGACCAAGACCGAGTTCGCGATCATGAACCTGCTCATGCGAAGCAAGGGCGTCATCGTCAGCCGTACGAAAATCATGCGGGCGCTCTGGGAGGACGAGAGCTTCGTCGATGAGAACACGCTCACCGTCAACATCGGGCGGCTGCGGCGGAAGCTGGCGGAACTCGGGCGGGAGGACTTTATCGCGACCCGCAAAGGGCAGGGGTACATCGTGCCATGACATTCGCCGATTATGCGAAAGACAAAGCGCCGTTTCATGCCTTCGCGATTGGCCTGACGGCATTCGTCGCCTTGATGATGGCCGTCAGCGGCGTCGATTCGGGTACCGTTCTGTATACCGCTTCGACCTGCCTTCTATTCGCGATCGGCTATGTATGCGCGGGCTATGCTTTTCGGAAGAGCTTCTATCGGGAGCTTAAACTCAGCATGAACGCCAAGGACGTCAAGGTCGACCATTTGCCGAAGCCCCAGACGAAGGGACAGGCCCGGCTCCTGGCGTTCGCCCGGCATCTGCAGGACGAGCACGAAGGACAGCTGCGACGCCTGCGGACGGAGATCCGCGAGCATCAAGACTTCGTCATGTCCTGGATTCACGAGGTGAAGCTGCCGATCGCCGCCGTGCGGCTGCTGCTGGCGAGGGGAGAGGCGCTGCCCGAGGAACTCGCGGACAAGCTAGAAGACGAGATTTCCAAGATCGACAACTACGTAGAGCAGGCGCTCTATTTTTCGCGGATCGATTCTTTTTCCAGAGACTACTACATCGCCGAGCTGCAGCTTCAGACGATCGTTAAGGCAAGTGTGCGCAAGTATGCCAAGCTGTTCATCAATAAACGGATCGCCTTCGAGATTCAGGAGGGGGAGATTCGCGCGTACAGCGACGGCAAATGGCTCGCCTTCATCGTCGAGCAAATCATGGCCAACGCCCTTAAGTATACGCCGGAGCACGGCCGGATCGCGGCAGGCTGGGACGAGGACGCTGCGGAAAAGCGGCTCTGGATCGAGGACAACGGCATCGGCATTCCGGCGGAGGAGCTGGGCCGCGTCTTCGACAAAGGGTTCACGGGAACGAACGGACGCAGTCATGCCAAGTCCACGGGGCTCGGCCTCTACCTGGCGAAGCAGATGGCGCTTAAGCTCGGACACCGGCTGTCCGTGCGCTCGGAGCCGGGCGCGGGCACGCGGCTCACGATTCATTTTCCAAAGTTCAGGTCGTACATGGACGTCGGGGGGCCTTAAGACAAGTTCGCGCTTGCATCCGAAGGCAGGCAGCGATTAACCGCCTCACTCCCCCAGATATGCGCGGATGTACTGCCGCGGAGAGACCCCTTCCGCCTGTTTGAACGCCTTGCTGAATGCGTACACGCTCCCGTAACCGACCTCCTCCGCGATCGAGGTGAGCGACCGCCTGCCGTAAATCATGAAGCTCTTCGACTTCTCGATGCGCTGCCGGATCTGGAATTGGTGCGGCGATAATCCGTACTTCTCTTTGAACAGACGCGAGAAATGGAACACGCTTAGGCAAGCTTGCCTGGACAGTTCCTCCAGGCTGATCGTTCGGTTGTAATGGTCGACGATGTAAGTTACGGCCTGTTCCAGCGTTTTCTCATGCAAGCTCAGATGGGCTTTGTGCTGCGCTTCCAGTCCTTTGAGCAGCAAGTGAAGGATATGGAGGACGAGCGACTTCTGCAGGACGATAAACGTCTCGTCTCTCCGGTCGTAAGCATGGATCAGCTTCATGAGCAGCCGGTGAACCTCCCCGTGTCCGCCGATGCGGATAACGTCGGGCATACCGAGCACGTCGCCCAGATGATTCGGTCGAATCAGCCGGGCTTCGGCTTCGGAGCATTCGGCGCGCGTCTTGAAGTTGACCGGGACGGCCTCGAACGACGCGTCGTCCATGACGTCGAAATGTATATGAGGCATCCAGCACTCGCCCGACGAGCCGAGGAATTCATGCTCGATGCCGGGCTTCAGCAGAAGGAGGTCGCCGGGGACGAGCGTATGCAGCCGGTTCTCTATGCGCAGATACAGCTCGCCTTTTTCCAGATAGAGCAGTTCGTAATCGAAAATAATACGCGGCTTCAGCTTCATGTCTACGGTACGATGGTTCCACGCCCGACGGACGTTGGGAGACATCTGCCTCAGCAGCTCGCGCACGGCATCCGCTGTCGCAGCCATGACACTCCTCCTTCGAAAAAAGCAAGATCGGTTAAACAATCACAATCCGCAATAAAGAAATTCCCGGATGGATCTGCTAAGATCAGTGTTGCAAACGCTATCAGGAATAGCAATCTTCATTATAATCCGTGAGGCCGGACCTGGCTACGGAGGAAGAAGCAGTGTCTATGAAAAGGAGCTGGCCAAGATGAACGGATTCAACGGTCTGGATATGGGACTCGGCAATCTGGCGAGGCTGTCGGACGCTAAGTCGCGGTCGATCAGCGCCGAGAACTTCACGGGAGGCAAGGGGCAGGGGGCCAAGGCGACAGAAGGGACGGGCGCGAATTGCGCGCGGGACCTCGGCATCGGCTGGAAGGTGTCGCCCTCCGTCGAGATCGAGCCGAACGCGACCTTCGTCATGGGCGAGATCGAAGGCCCGGGCGCGATCCAGCACATATGGATGACGGGCGTGCCGCATCAATGGCGGAATATGATTTTGCGGTTTTATTGGGACGACGAGGTTGAGCCGTCCGTCGAAGTGCCGATGTGCGATTTTTTCTGCAACGGGTGGCAGGAGCGTGCCGACGTGAACTCGCTGCCGATCGCGGTTAATCCGGCGGGGGGCTTCAACAGCTACTGGCAGATGCCCTTTCGCAAGTCGGCGCGCGTCACGATGGAGAACCTCAATCCGGAAAAGGCCGTGCTCTATTATCAAATCGACTATACGCTCACCGAGGTGCCGGAGGACGCGGCTTACTTCCACGCGCAGTGGCGGCGCAGCAACCCGGTGGCGTACAAGGACGTGCACACGATTTTGGACGGGGTGCGCGGCAAGGGTCATTACGTAGGCGTCTATCTGGCCTGGCAAGTGAATAATACGGGCTGGTGGGGCGAGGGCGAGATCAAATTTTACATGGACGGGGATCGCGAGCATCCGACGATCTGCGGCACGGGGACCGAAGATTACTTCGGAGGCGCTTGGAACTGGGAGCAGCCGAAGGGCAGCTACCGCACGTATTCGACGGCCTACCTCGGTATGCACCAGGTCATCGCGCCGGACGGTCTGTATCGCAGCCAACAGCGCTTCGGCATGTACCGTTGGCACGTGATGGACCCGATCCGCTTCGACAGCGACCTTCGGGTGACGATCCAGGATCTCGGCTGGCGCTCGGGCCATCGCTATTTGCCGCAGCAGAGCGATATCGCGTCCACGGCGTTTTGGTACCAATCCGAGCCGCACGCGCCGCATCCGCCGCTGCCGGACAACGATACGCGGGAAGTGATCTAGCGGGAGGCGGTGTCCGACAAATCCGAGCCGCACGCGCCGCATCCGCCGCTGAAAAACAACGATGCGTGGGAAGTGATTTAGCGGGAGGCGGTGGCCGACAAATCCGAGCCGTACGCGCCGCATCCGCCACTGCCGGACAACGATATGCGCGAAGATCTAGCGGGGAGGCGGCGGGCCAAATAGCGATGTGCCGGCGTCTTATTTGGTAGGAAATGGCGGTGGAGGACGAAATAGCGATGCGCCAGCGTCTTATGGGGGCCAAAATGCCGGTGGAGGGCGAAATAGCGATGTACCAGCGTCTTATTTGGTCGGAAATGGCGGTGGAGGACGAAATAGCGATGCGCCAGCGTCTTATTTGGCCGGATATGGCGGCATAAGGCGAAATAGCGATGTGCCAGCGTCTTATTTGGCCGGAAATGGCGGTGGAGGGCGAAATAGCGATGTGCCAGCGTCTTATTTGGCCGGAAATGGTGGTGGAGGGTGAAATAGTGATGCGCCGGCGTCTTATTTAGTCAGAAATGGCGGCGGCGGGCGAAATAGCGATGCGCCGGCGTCTTATTTGGTCGGAAATGGAGGTGGCGGGCGAAATAGCGATGTGCCAGCGTCTTATGGGGCCGATGCAGAAGAGCAGCCCTTTTCGCGGGAATGAGGTATCCGCGGAAGGGGCTGCTCTTTTGGGCGGGCCAACCGCTATAGCGCCGGCGCCGCGCCGCCATCGATGTTGACCGAGGTGCCCGATACGTAGGAGGCTGAGTCGGAGACGAGGAAAACGATGACGCGCGCAGCTTCCTCGGTATCGCCGATGCGGCCGAGCGGGATGCCGTGCTTCGGATCGCGCGCATATTCCTCCCAGGTGGCGTCCGGCGCTTCGCGCCGCCACTTGGCCTCGATCTGGCTGCTGCGGATGAGTCCGATGCAGACGGTGTTGACGCGGATGCCGTCCGCCGCCAGATCGCGGCTCAGCGCCTTGGTCAGCGCGAGGCCCGCGGCGCGGCTGACCGAGGTCGGCAGCGATGAGGCGCCTGGCGTCTTGGCGAAGGCGGCCGTGACGTTGACGATGGCGCCGCTGCCGCTCTGCTTCAGGTAAGGCAGCGCTGACTGGGTGAAGCGGATCGCGCCGAAAAGCTTCAAGTCCAGGTCGTCGCGCCAGACGGCGGGCTCGACCTTGTCGAACGGCGCCGCATTGGAAGTGCCGGCATTGTTGACGAGAATATCGATGCCGCCGAAGCGCTCGACCGCCTTGACGACGGCGTACTCTACGTCGCTGTCGCTTGTGACGTCTGCGACGATCGCGAGCGCTTCATGTCCGGTTTTCTCCTTGATCAGAGCTTCGGCTTGCTCAAGATCGTCAGCGCCGCGAGCGACGATGACGACATTGGCGCCTTCCTCCGCCAGCAGGAGCGCCGTATGCAGACCGATCCCCTTGCTGCCGCCCGTGATGATCGCGGTCTTGCCCTTAAGTCCAAGATCCATCGTTCGTTCCTCCTTTTGTCGTTGCGCAGAGTCTCCTTCGGACGTTTAGCGGTTCAGCGCCTTGCGCAGCACCTTTTCCACCTTGGACAGATGCAGCTGGATGAGCTCGGACGCCTGCTCCGGCGCGCGCGCTTCGATAGCCCGGTAGATGCCCCTGTGCTCCTCCAGCAGCCGGGATGCCTCGGCTTGCTCCTGATAGAACCACAGCTCTCGCGTCCTGCCGATCGTCTCCGTTAGCCGTTGGGAGATCGACTCCATTAACTGGATTAACAATTTATTGCCTGAAGCGTCGGCGATCGCCTGGTGAAATGCCAGATCCGCCCGCTCTCCTTCGGAGGAATCGACGTCGTCCAGCGCCTGCTCCATCCGGTCCAGGACAATCCGCAGTCGCTCGAGATCTTCCTCCGTGCGATGCAGGGCGGCGAGCTCGACCGTGCCGCGCTCCAGGATCTGGCGCACCTCGAGAATTTCCATGACAGATTCGGCGCCTTGGAGCAGCTCGCGCTGTCCCGGCGCGGCCGCAGGAGGTATCGTCCCCGCGACATAAGTGCCCCCGCCGTGCCTGACGTCGAGCCAGCCCATCGCCTTGAGCGCGCTGATCGCCTCTCTTAGCGTTGAACGGCCGACTCCGTAAGCCTCGGCCAGCTTTTCCAGCGACGGCAGCTTCTGGCCGGGAGCCAGCTCTCCCTGCTCGATCCGCTCCCGGATATGCCGCGATACGATCTCGTGGCCTTTTTGTGTTTCGATTTTCGTCGGTTGCATGAACGGCGCTCCTTGCCTCCGTATGTTTGTACTTAGCATAAAGCATTTGGAGGGAGCGGGAAAGTATCGTACGCGACAACCCTTGCGAAGCAGCCATGCAACCGATCTCGCGCGATTGCATGAAAAAACCGGGCTGGACAGCCCGGTCGTCTTTGTTCATTCGTCTTTTTTGCTAGGCGCTTCGCTCCCGAACGCCTCGCCGATGTCGTCGACGATCTCTTCGACCGCGCCGCTCACCATGTCCGTGGGCGTAACGTCTTCTTGACCCTCGGGCGTAGGCGCCGAGGCTTCGGTGTAGGATTCGACGTCGCCGTCTTTGCGTATCATGGGAATCCCTCCTTATCTTCTCAATTAAGATTACCCCGTTCGCCACGACCTTACCCGCGTATGCAAAATTAGGATTTACGTATTGAAAGAAAGCCGTTACAATTAAAGTCATCAGATGACCTGAACAATTTGAGGTGAAGCTTACTATGGCTGAAACGGCCTTTGCGTCCAAGCTGCGCAATATTGTCGGCGATCGTTATTACAGAGAGGATATGGAGGCGCGCGTCGCGCATTCGTATGACGGCACGCCGATGCTCCAGGCGCTTCCCGACGGCGTCGTATACCCGTCGTCCACGGCCGAAGTGGCGGCGATCATGAAGGTGCTCGCCGAGCATCGCGTGCCGCTTGTGAGCCGCGGCTCCGGCTCCAATCTATGCGGGGGCACCGTCCCGGTCGAAGGGGGCGTCGTGATGGTCATGCACCGCATGAACCGGATCCTCGAGGTCGACCTCGAGAACCTGACGGCGACGGTCCAGCCGGGCATCATCACGGCCGAATTCATCGCGCATATCGAGTCGCTTGGCTTGTTCTATCCGCCGGACCCGAGCAGCATGCGCATCTCCACGATCGGGGGCAATATCGCGGAGTGCTCCGGCGGCTTGCGCGGACTGAAGTACGGGACGACGAAGGACTATGTCATCGGCCTCGAAGCCGTGCTCGCCAGCGGCGAGATCGTCCGGACGGGCGGCAAGCTGATGAAGGACGTGGCGGGCTACGACCTGACGAAGCTGCTAGTCGGTTCGGAGGGCACGCTCGCGATCATCACGGAGGCGACGCTCAAGCTGATCCCGCCGCCGCGCGCCAAGAAGACGATGCTCGCGATGTTCCGCGATCTGTACGGCGCGGCGCGAACCGTATCCCAGATCATCGAAGCGCGGATCATTCCCGCGACGCTCGAGTTCATGGACAATCCGACGATACGCGTTGTGGACGACTTCGCGAAGCTGGGATTGCCGCTCGACATGGAGGCGATCCTGCTCATCGAGCAGGACGGCGATCTGGAGGCGGTCGAACGGGATATCGCGCTTATCGAAGCGATCTGCATCGCAGAGCGCGCGGATCGCGTGCAGGTGGCGGCGGACCGCGAGGAGGCAGAGCGTCTTCTGACCGCCCGTCGCAGTGCGTTTACGGCGCTCGCGCGGCTGCGTCCGACGACGATCCTGGAGGACGCCACGGTGCCGCGCTCCAAGATCGCGGACATGGTGCTGCGCATCAACGAGATCGCGCGCAAATACAACGTCACCATCGCCACGTTCGGCCACGCCGGCGACGGCAATCTGCATCCGACCGCGACGACGGACGCGCGCGACCATGACGAAGTGCACCGCGTCGAGCAGGCGTTCGCGGAGATTTTCGAGGCGTCGATCGAGCTTGGCGGCACGATTACGGGCGAGCACGGCGTAGGCGTGGTCAAGGCGCCTTATTTGGAGTGGAAGGTCGGGCCTGCCGGGCTCGATATGATGAAGGGCATCAAGCAGGCGTTCGATCCGCACAGGCTGCTCAATCCGGGCAAGCTGTTCGCCAAGGAGACGAGGAAAAGGGTGGTGCTGCATCATGACTGACGATCGGTTCGACGCAAAGGTCCGCACGGCCGCCGACGGCGGGGGTGGGGGATACGGCGGACACGGCGGACACAGCGGATATGGATCGGCGCAGGCGGAACTAGCTCCTTCGCTGTCCCCGGCGAAGACCTTCGGCAAACCGGACATCGAGCATGCGAACCCGCTCGCGCGGACGATGCTGAAGAAGTTAGACTACGACCAGCTCACGAACTGCATGCGCTGCGGCTTCTGCCTCCCGGCGTGTCCGACGTTTAGGGAGACAGGCGTCGAGCCCGAGTCGCCACGCGGCCGAATTGCGCTGATGAAGGCCGTCGTCGACGGTGTCATGGAGCCGGATCAGGCGTTCGAGGATCAGATGAACCACTGTCTCGGCTGCCGCGCCTGCGAGCCGGTCTGCCCCGCGGACGTCAAGTATGGCCAGCTGATCGAACAGACGCGGGATGCCATCGAAGATCATGCGAAGCATGGCGCGGTCGTCAGCGGGACGCGCAAGCTGTTTTTCCGCGGCGTCTTCCCGCATCAGAACCGGATGAAGCTGCTCGGGCGGTCTTTGCGGCTGTACCAGAAGTCGGGGCTGCAAAAAATCGCGCGCGGAACCGGCGTCATGAAGCTGTTCCCGGCTCATATGCGGGAGATGGAGCGCATCCTTCCCGAAGCGGCATCGCAAGGCGTCGTCGAACGAATCGGCGAACGCTACCCGGCAAAGGGTGAACGGATCGCGACCGTAGCGCTGTTCAGAGGCTGCATCATGGACGTCCTGTTCGCCGACACCAACGTGAACACGGTGAAGCTGCTGTCCGAAGCGGGGTTCGACGTCGTCATTCCCAAGACTCAGGGCTGCTGCGGCGCGCTTCATGCGCACAGCGGCGAGATGGATCAGGCGCGCGAGCTCGCCCGCGTCAACGTGAAGGCATTCAAGGATGCAGGCGTGGATTACATCGTCAGCAACGCGGGCGGCTGCGGCGCCCTGCTCGTCGAGTACGACCATTTGCTGCATGAGGATGCGGAGTGGGCAGCCGATGCAGCCTGGTTCGCGAAGCGCGTCGTTGACATCAGTACGATCATCGTGGAAAAAGGACGCGTGCCGGCATTTGCGGAAGTTGAAGCAGCGACCGAGCGTCGGTCGCCGAGTACGGCCGTGGGCACGACGCACGCGCCAAGTCCGTCGGTCGTTGCCAAACGGCCTGCGACGGTCACTTACCAGGACTCCTGCCATCTGCGAAATGTCATGAAGAGCTCCTCCGCTCCGCGGCAGCTCATGAAGTCGGTGGCGGGCGCGCAGTTCGTCGAGATGCGGGAATCGGACCGCTGCTGCGGATCGGCGGGCATCTATAACGTGACGCAGCCCGAGATGGCGGGGCAGATCCTCGAGCACAAGATGGAACATGCCAACGCGACGAACGCGCAATACCTGCTGACCAGTAACCCCGGCTGCCTGCTGCAGATGAAGCTGGGCATCGACAAGCACGGCCGAGGCGGCGACATGAAGGCGATGCATATCGTGGACTATTTATACGACCGGATACGGAAAAGCGAATAAGAAGCGCCCGAAGCAGCGTCGTGAGACGCTGCTTTGTCGCATCTAGCGTCGCAGTTAAGAACGACGAACGATGGTCGGCGTGCAGCCGACTTTTTCGGTTATCTCAGCTGCTCAAACTCCATCGTCAGGGCCGATAGCCAGCAATCTCGGTTATCTCTGCTGCCCAAACCCCATCCCTCAGCGCCGATAGCCGATATTTTTGGTTATCTCCGCTGCTCAAACTTCCTCCCCAGGGCCGATAGCCGATATTTTCGGTTATCTCTACTGCCCAAACCCCATCCTCAGCGCCGATAGCCGATATTTTTGGCTATCTCCGCTACTCAAGCCGCACCCTCGGGGCCGATAGCCGATATTTTAGGCTATCTCCGCTGCTCAACCCCATCCTCAGCGCCGATAGCCGATATTTTCAGTTATCTCAGCTGCCCAACCCCCATCCTCAGCGCCGATAGCCAATATTTTAGGCTATCTCCGCTGCTCAAACTCCCGCCCGAGGCCCGAAAGCCGACTTTTTCGGCTATTCACCACACCACGCGGCATTTCTTTCACAATGGTCGGTCCTGGGACGATGTTAATCGGTCGTTCCTAACAAGACAGTTGTTTAATTTAGAAATAAAAGGTAGTCGAGCAATGTTAAATATGATAATATAATGTTACAAATGAACATTTAGATTATTCAATTATGAGGAGATGCTTACATGTCGCAGAAGTTCCGCTTGAACCGGATGTTCAGCGCCCAGGGAAAATGCTTCGACGTCGCGATCGATCATGGCTTTTTTAACGAGAATACGTTTCTCGCGGGGATCGAAGATATGGGCGCGGCCGTTCGCACAATCGTAGAAGCCGGCCCTGATTGCGTGCAGCTCAGCACGGGCCAGGCGCGCCATCTTCAGGCTCTGCCGGGCAAGAAGCCGGGCCTCGTGCTCCGCACGGATGCGGCCAACATCTATGGCAGCGTGCTGCCGCGCTTCCTGTTCAGCGAGCTGATCAGCGGCGCGATCGAGGAAGCCGTACGTCTTGACGCCGTCGCCGTCTGCGTGAATCTGCTGCTCCTTCCGGGCCAACCGGAGCTTCATCATCAGTGCGTGCGCAACGTGACCGCGCTCAAGACCGAATGCGATCGCTACGGCATGCCGCTCATGGTTGAGCCGCTCGTCATGCTCCCGAACGAAGCGAAGGGCGGCTACATGGTCGACGGCGATCTGAAAAAGATTCTGCCGCTCGTGCGCCAGGCCGTCGAGCTTGGCGCCGACGTCATCAAGGCCGATCCTTGCGACGACGTGTCCGAATATCACCGCGTCATCGAGATCGCTTCCGGCATTCCCGTGCTCGTGCGCGGCGGCGGCCGCGCGAGCGACGAGGAGATCGTGAACCGTACCGTCGAGCTGATGAACCAAGGGGCGTCCGGCATCGTCTACGGGCGCAACGTGATCCAACATCCGAACCCGGCGGGCATGACGTCCGCGCTTATGGCGATCGTGCACCAAGGCGCTTCGGCGGAAGCGGCGCTCGAGATTTTGAAGGGAGGCCGGGCATAATGGCGAAGGATAAGCGCATCATTCGCTTCGGCGTCATCGGCTGCGGTCTTATGGGCAAGGAATTCGCCAGCGCCGCCGCGCGCTGGTGCCACCTGACGGACGTCGGCTTCGAGCCGCGCATCACGGCGGTGTGCGACGCGAATCCCGCGGCAACCGAATGGTTCGTGGACAATGTGCCAAGTGTGGCCCATGCCTACAGCGACTACAAAGAGCTGCTAGCGAATCCCGAAGTGGACGCGGTCTATTGCGCCGTGCCGCACAACCTGCATCAGCAGATCTACGTCGACATCATTCGTTCGGGTAAGCATCTGCTCGGTGAAAAGCCGTTCGGTATCGACCGGGAGGCGAACCGGGCGATCGAACAAGCGCTTACGGAGCATCCCGACGTTATCGTGCGGTGCTCGTCGGAATTCCCGTTCTACCCGGGCGTGCAGCAGATTGTCAATTGGGTGAACGAGGGTCGCTTCGGCCGGATCATCGAGGTAGAGGCCGGCTTCTGGCACTCGAGCGATCTCGATCCGAACAAGCCGATCAACTGGAAGCGCCGGATCGCCACGAACGGCGAATACGGCTGCATGGGCGATCTCGGCATGCATGTGCTTCATCTGCCGCTGCGGTTCGGCTGGAAGCCGAAGAGCGTGCGCGCGCTGCTTTCCAAGATCGTGCCCGAGCGTCCGGACGGCCGGGGCGGCATGGTGCCCTGCGAGACCTGGGACAATGCGATTCTCGCCTGCGACGTGGAGACGGCGGACCAGCGGTTCCCGATGGTGCTGTCAACCAAACGGATTGCCCCCGGACACGCCAACACTTGGTTCATCCGCATCCAGGGCACGAACCTTTCAGCCGAGTTCTCGACCAAAAATCCGAAGCAGGTCGCTTCGCTGCCCTACGCGCCCGGCGGCGTTCAAGCCTGGCATGTCGTCGACGCACCCTACAAATCGGCGTATGGTACGATTACGGGAGGCATCTTCGAGTTCGGCTTCTCGGACTCGATCCTGCAGATGTGGGCGGCCTTCTGCGACGAGCTGGTTAACCGCGACGGGATGAGTCAGAAATTCCGCTGCGCGACGCCGGAGGAAGCGGCCGGCAGCCATCGCGTCTTCACCGCGGCGCTCGAGTCGGAACGCACGGGCAATACGATCGCGATCGATTGGGAGGCATAAACGTGAACGACCGCGCTACGGACATCGTCGTCGCAGGGCATATCTGCCTGGACATCATTCCCGGCTTGCCATCGCATCCGGAGGGGCTGAGCCAACTGCTTGCGCCCGGCAAGCTGGTCGAGATCGGCCCTGCCAGCCTCTCGACCGGGGGGGCCGTGGCCAACACGGGGCTGGCCCTGCGCAGGCTCGGCTTCGGAGCGCGCTTGATGGGCAAGATCGGGGACGACGCCTTCGGGCGCTCGATCAAGGAATGCCTCGATGCCTACGGCGAGGGCGCGAGCGGCGGCATGATCGTGTCCGCGGGCGAGAGCAGCTCGTACACGATCGTCATTAGCCCGCCTGGAATCGATCGCATTTTCCTGCACGCGACAGGCACGAACGACACGTTCGCTGCCTCTGACGTAGATTCGGAAGCGCTTGCGGGCATCAGGCTGTTCCACTTCGGCTATCCGCCGCTCATGCGCGGCATGTACGAGAGGGGAGGCGAGGAACTCGCTCTCCTGCTCGCACGCGCGAAGGCGGCGGGAGCTACCGTATCGCTCGACATGGCGAGGCCGGATCCGGCTTCGGATGCGGGACGCGCGGATTGGCGTGCCATCCTCGCGCGCGCGCTGCCCGAGGTCGATGTGTTCCTGCCGAGTCTAGAAGAGATTCTGTTCATGCTCCGGCCCGATACGTACCGTGAGCTGTCCGCGCGCAGCGGCGGCGAGGAGCTGCTCGGCCTGGCCGACGGTCCGCTGCTGTCCTCGCTCGCGGATGAGCTGCTCGGCATGGGCGTCGCCGTGGCGGGTATCAAGCTGGGAGAGCATGGATTGTACGTCCGCACGACGGCGGATGCCGCGCGGCTGCGGACGATGGGGGCGTGCGCGCCGAGCGACGCGGAGCTTCCTAGCTGGCTCGGCCGGGAGCTGCTTGCGCCCTGTTTCGTAGTGGATGTCGAAGGTACGACGGGCGCGGGCGATTGCACGATCGCAGGACTGCTTGGCGGGCTGGCGAGCGGCCAGTCGCTGGAGCGTTCGCTGCTGAGCGCGGTCGGAGCCGGCGCCTGCAACGTCGAGCGCGCGGACGCCGTCAGCGGCATACCGGACTGGGATTCGCTGCAGCGCCGCATTGAGGACGGCTGGCAGCAGCGCACGCCGGTTCTGGCGCTGCCCGGATGGGTTCGGCTCGATCCGAGCGGTCTATGGGGCCCGAGTCGTTAAGACAAATGTAATATACGAATTCTATCTATGAATGCGAATCGTATGCGAGACGATTGTATTTCAAGACACGTATTCTGCATAAATGAGAGGAGCGGATTCGAGTGAGCCTCAAACGCAGCGAGATACGCGCGGCGCAAGCACGCACGCACGAAATGTTCGCCAAAGCGGGCATCGTGTTGACGGATGCGGAACGCGAGGGCATCGAGGTGGCTGGGTTCGGGCTCGGCGACCTGGAGCAGGAGGGGCTGGAGTTGGTTACGTACGTCAATACGGACCGCTACTGCGCCAAGGAGCTCGCCCTTTTTCCCCATCAGACGTGTCCGGAGCATCTGCATCCCGATGTCGACGGCGAGACGGGCAAGATGGAGACGTTCCGTTGCCGTTGGGGACAGGTCTATCTGTATGTCGAGGGCGAGCCGGCGGCGGACATCCAGGCTCGCATCCCGGAGCGGAGCGCGGCGCATTACACCGTGCGGCATGAGATCGTGCTGAATCCGGGCGAGCAGTATACGATTTTCCCGAATATGAAGCATTGGTTCCAGGGCGGGACGGAGGGCGCGATCGTGTCGGAATTCTCCAGCACGAGCCGCGACGAATTCGACGTATTCACCGACCCGGCGATCGTCCGCATCCCGCCGATCGTCGAGGATTGAACGGTCAGCGGGGCAGAAGCACAAGAGGATGCTGAACTCAATTGCTAGACTCAGTTACTAGACTCAATTACTAGACACAATCACTAGACACAATCACTAGACTCAATTACTAGACTCAATTGCTAGACCCGATTGCTAGACCCGTTAGTCAAGGAGGGGCCCGCATGAGGCTGTACGGAAAAGAATGGACGCGCCGCGATCTGGAAGCCCGCGTCGGACGGATGAGCCAGATCGGCGGCATCCGGCGCATGAAGCTGACGGAGGGCAAGGAAGCGGGCGTCGAGCTGATCCGCGTGACGACGGGAGCGGGGCTCGCCTTCGATATCGTGCCGTCCAAAGGTCTCGACATCTCCCGCGCCGAGCTGTGGGGCGCGCCGCTGACCTGGCAGTCAGCCGCGGGCGACGCCCATCCCTCCTTTTACGAGCCGGCGGGCACGGGCTGGCTCCGTACGGCATCAGGCGGGCTGCTCATGACCTGCGGGCTGTCGCATGCGGGCTCTCCTTCGAATACGCCGGACGGCCCGCAAGGGCTGCACGGCCGGGCGCATCATACGCCGGCTTCGTATATCGCGGTTCGTGAGGAATGGGAGGGCGACGAGCTGGCGTGGAGCGTGGAAGGCACGGTCGAAGAGAACGCGCTGTTCGGTCCGAATCTCCGTCTTCGCAGACGCATCTACGGCAAACTCGGCGACAATGCGATCGGGATCGAGGACCGCGTCGAAAATCTTGGATTTACTAAGTCTCCCCATATGATGCTGTACCACTTTAACTTCGGCTTCCCGCTGATGGACGAGAACACGCGCATCGTGTTCCCGCCCGCAGCCGTGCGCGAACGCGGGGGAACGGGGACGCTCGCCGACTGCGAGCATTGGCAGCAGCCGGAGCAGGGGATCGGGGAGCGCGTCTTTTATCACGAACTGGCGCCGGGGCAGGACATGGCGGAAGTCCGTCTCCGCCAGCCAGCCTTCCCGGCCGGCCCCGGGACCGCCGCGGTGACCGTCAGTCTTCGATGGTCGGCGGACAGCCTGCCTCGTCTTGTCCAATGGCGAATGCCTGGCGCAGGCGCGCACGTGCTTGGTCTGGAGCCGTCCAACTGCCTCGTAGAAGGCTATGAAGAAGAGGCGCGACGCGGCGGTCCGGTTATGCTCGAGCCCGGCGGAAGCGCGACATACCGGCTGGAGTTGAAAATCGACGCCGGACAAGCGATGATAGAGACAACATGATCAGCCGCTTGCAGCGTCGTCGAGGATATGAGGAGGTACGGCTACATATGATTCACAGCCAGGCGGACTGGAACGCGAGGCAGCGCCGGATTCACGAGCAGATCGCGCAGAACGGCGAAGTCAGAATCGCGGAGCTCAGCGAGCGGTACGGCGTCACGGAAATGACGATTCGCCGCGATCTCGAGAAGCTGGAGGAGGGCGGCACCGTGAAGCGCACGTTCGGCGGCGCGATCTACGTGTACCGGGACGTCGCCCTGCAGGAGCGGACGGGCTTGCTCACCGACGAGAAAGCCAAGATCGGGCGTCTGGCCGCCGCGCTCGTCGGCCCGGGCGAATCCGTCTTCCTCGACGGCGGCACGACGACGCTCCAGATCGCCCGCGCGCTCAAGCCGGGCCTTCAAATCACGGTCGTTACGAATGCGCTCAATATCGCAGCGGAGCTCGCATCCAAGCAGATCCCGACGATCATGACCGGCGGCATGCTGCTCGAGTCGACGCATTCGCTCGTCGGCCCGATCGCGGCGCAGAGCCTCGCAGGCATGGCTTTCGATCACGCTTTTCTCGGCGCGACTGGCCTAAGCGAATCGCACGGCTTCAGCAACTCGAACCTGTACGAGGCCGAGATTAAACGCATGGCCATCCGGCAAGCCAAAGACGTCACCGTCGTGCTCGATCACACCAAGTTCGGCGCGCGCGAGCTCGTCTCTTTCGGCGGACTCAAGGACGTATCCCGCATCGTGGCGGACGCCCGGCCGGAAGGCGAGCTCGCGAAGGCGTGCCAAGAGGCCGGCGTTCAGATCGTCGTGCCGGAATAGAGCGGCATTTTAGCAATCGATAAGAAACCTCAGCCTCGCCGATGTGTTAGCATGAAGTCAAGCTCAATAGCGACTATAACCATTCCGAGGTGATCGACGATGGCATTTCAAGTATCCCAAACCTTTCTGAACCTGCCCGTCAAAGATTTGAAGCGCTCCATCGCCTTTTTCGAGGCGCTTGGCTTTGCGTTCAACCCGCAGTTCACTGACGACAATGCGGCATGCCTGATTCTGAGCGACACGGCGTTCGCCATGCTGCTGACCGAATCGTTTTTCCGGACGTTCGTCAAGAAAGACATCGCCGATGCGACGAAGACGACTGAGTTCATCATGGCGGTCTCGGTCGGGAGCCGGGAAGAAGTTCAGGAGCTCGTCCGCAAAGCGCTGGCTTCCGGCGGATCGGCGTCCAACGAGCCGCAGGACCACGGCTTCATGTATACCGAGAGCTTCCAGGACCCCGACGGACATCAATGGGAAGTATTCTTCATGGATCCGTCGCACGTTCAATAAGCCTGATCGAGACGACAGGCGAGCGGGGCCGCACCCTATCGGTGCGGTTTTTTTCGCGTTTTTCGTTGTCTGAGAAGGCCGAGCGGGCGGATGGCTGCTACAGCCTGGGCCACAACTAGCAGGAAGGTACCGACCGTGATCAACCTTGCAGGGAGATGCATGATTGAGCGTAAAATTGGCGCGTGACCGTTTTCCGCGACTGTTTTCTACGGCGTCTTCGCGATCGCCCGCACAAGCGGGAGGAACAGCTCGTCCACGATCTGGACGACGGTATCCTCGGATGTCCGGCCATGGGTGACCAGCATCTCGTAGCGAAGCAGATCGATCGGCAGAGAAATTACGCGTTCGGGCAGCCGGCCCGGCGGCAGCTCTCCGCGCTTCTCAGCGTTTCCGACGATCGCTCTCATCGCGGCGAACAGCTCATCCTCGGACCGCGGCGGCAGCGGTTTGGAAAAGGGGTGCTCTTTGCCCGAATAATCGCTCATGAGTCCATGGATCGTCTCTGTGCCGACCGCTTGCAGCGGCTTCAGAATCCCTTGCAAGAAGGAGACCACGTCCGTCCGCAGATCGCCCTTATCCACAACTTCGAGAGATGGCTTCGGCGCGAACTTAATCAGGGCGGCGATCACCAGCTCCGCCTTGCTCGGCCATCTTCGGTAAACCGCTGTTTTGTTCGTCCGGGCCCGCAGGGCCACGGCCTCCATCGTCAGACGGTTGTAGCCGACGCTTTCCAGCTCGTCCCATGCTGCCTGCAAAATCGCATTTTCAAGCACGTCTCCACGGCGGCGCGTCCCGGCGCCGCTGATTGAGTCGGGCTCCTTTTTCGATCCAGCCATAGCGCTACCCTTTCGCCGGTTACTATGATCAAGCAACGTTTTTTAATTATTATATTGCATTTCGCGGGGCGATAGCATATCTTGTTTTTATAAGGTACGGTACGTACCGTACTCTAAATTAAAATAAGAGGTGAAGCAAGATGGCAAGCGTACAGGCGGAAGCGAAGGCTGCCAAACCGATCAAAGAAAAAATAGACGCCGGAGTATTGAGAGTCGCGTTGATTCTCGCTTTCGGCGCCGTTGCGTCCCAACTGGATTCAACGATGATCAATGTGGCTCTCGACAAGCTGTCGACGGATTTGCACAGCACGGTGTCCGCGATTCAGTGGGTCGTGACGGGCTATGTACTTACGATGGGTCTGGCGGTACCCGTCTCAAGCTGGGCGATTCAGCGCTTCGGCGGGAAAAGCGTGTATTTGTTCTCGCTTATCATTTTCCTGGTCTCATCCATCCTGTGCGGTCTGGCGTGGGATACCGGCAGCCTGATCGGCTTCAGGCTGCTGCAGGGCGTCGGCGCAGGCCTGCTCGTTCCTACGATGCAAAATGTACTCGTGCAATCGGCAGGCGGCCGCAATCTAGGCAGACTCATCGCAATCATCAGCATTCCCGCTTTGATCGGCCCGATCCTAGGCCCCGTCATCGGCGGACTGCTCATTGACAATCTCGATTGGCGTTGGATTTTCTACGTGAACATCCCGATCATGCTGGTCGCGATCTGGCTGAGCTGGCGCCATATCCCGATCGATGCGCCGGCACGCGACAAGCCGAGGCTCGACATCCTCGGGCTGCTGCTGTTGTCCCCAGCTTTTGCCGGTCTGATCTATGGCATTGCCGAGGCCGGCACGCACGGCGGACTGGGTCATATGCAGGCCGCACTTCCGCTGGCGGGCGGGCTCGTCTTGGCGGGGGCTTACATCGTCTATACGCTGCGCACGAGGCATTCGCCGCTGCTCGATCTTCGGTTGTTCCGATCCCGTCATTTTCTTGTTTCAAACGTAACGCTGTTCCTAACGGGGATGGTGTTGAACGGGGCGATGCTGCTGCTGCCGCTGTATTACCAGCAGGTGCGTGGGGAAGGCGTGCTGGAAACCGGGCTGCTGCTCATACCTCAAGGGCTCGGCATGCTCGCGACCCGGAGTTGGATCGGTGGTCTGGCGGATCGGATGGGCTCGCGCAATATCGTACTCTTAAGTTTGGTAGTTACGGCAATCGGTACGATCCCATTCGCATTCTCGGACACGGAGACGAGCCACGTCCTGCTCGGCATTGCGCAGTTTATGCGCGGGGCAGCCTTGAACGGAATCTTTATACCGATCATGGTGTCGGCCTATGACGGCTTGCGCAAGGATCAGATACCGCATGCCAGCGTCTCGACTCGAATCTTCCAGACGATCGGGGGCGCCTTCGGATCGGCAATTCTGGCGACCGTCATCGACGATCGGATCAGGAATGCATCGATGCCTGGCATGAGTGCGGCGGTCGACGCGTATCAGGCTGCCTTCTGGTGGTCTACCGCCTTCGCCGTGCTGGCGGTCATCCCGGCATTGATGCTGTCGAAGGGGAAAAAGTAAGAATTCGGCCTGCGCGCGTCCGTTTATCAAGCGAAGGGCTATCGTCAAAAAACAAACGGGATGAAGCGGACAACGACTCCGCTTCATCCCGTTTTTGCAATCGACGTTATCCCTGCTTTTGCTCCGTCGATACTTGCCATTCGACGCCGTATTTGTCCTCGAGCATGCCGAACAGGGCGCCCCAGAACTGCTGCTTCAGCGGATCGATTACTTTGCCTCCGGCTGCAAGCTTGTCGAATGCCGCATGCGCTTCGGCATCGGTATCGAATACAAGGCTCAGCGCCGTGCCGTTGCCCCGCACGATCTGCCTGCCAGGACTATCGGACATGAAGATCGTGATGCCTCCGGCGACGATGTGCTGGTGCATGATCTTTTCCTTCAGCTCTTCGGGCGTGCCCGGCGCTTCGCCGAAGGTCAAGACGGAGACGAATTCGCCGCCCAATGCGTCCACATAGAACTGCCCTTGCGATCTGGCGTCTTCGGAAAAAATGTACGGAACCAATTTTGCCATCTTTATCATCCTCCGATTCTATCATGCGTTATTCGCTCATCCTTTATACTAGCATAGCGGCAGGCTGCCTGTTTCTTTTCGATTGCTCTTTTACGCGCTTTGAGGGACAATGTTGCTATTGCCCGGCCGGTCGCGCCATACTGGACGGACCGCCGCGGGCCTATCGCAGCATCGGAGGGTACGCATTTGTTCAAACGCATCACAAAAATAAGCGTCAACGAGATCTGGCTGTTGTCGATCGTGTTCGGCGGCTTTCTCGTATTCGGCTTGTCGGAAAACGTCAAAGGGCCTGCAATCCCGCGTATGCAGCTGGATTTCGGACTGAACGAAGGACAGCTCGGACTTATGCTCGCTTTGAATTCGCTCGGCTACCTGGTCGCTTGCACGTTCACTTCGTATCTCGCGGACAAGATCGGGATCAAGGCGACAGGCATCGCAGCATTCGTCTCCATGGCCGTCGGAGGCATTCTGATCGGCGTCTCCGGCAGCTTCGAAGCGCTGACGGCTTCCTACTTCTTCATGTATATCGGCAATGGCATGCTGGAGATCGCGCTGGCCATTTTGGCTGCGCGCATCTTTGTCCGGCATACGGGATTTCTGATGAATCTCGCACACTTCTTTTACGGCTTGAGCTCGATTGCGGCGCCTGTCGTAGCGGCATCCATGATGGGCTGGCACGTGCCGGGCGGCGGTCAGCTCGGATGGAAGGGCATGTACGTCATCGTCCTGATGCTCTCGCTGCTGCCAGTCATTCCGTCGCTGCTCGGAAGGCTCCCTGCGGAGCCCGCGCACGACGAATCGGAGGCGCGCATCTCGTACCGCAAGCTGCTGCGCGACCCGGTCGCTTGGCTGATCGTGCTCGTGCTGACCTCCGGCGTCGTCTCCGAGCTCTCGATCGGCAGCTGGCTGGCGAATTTCCTGGAAAAAGCGTACGACTGGAGCCCCGCGAAGGCCTCGGGCATGCTGTCGGTCTTTTTCTTGTGCTTCACGCTCGCGCGGCTCTTGCTAGGGCCGCTCACGGACCGGTTCGGCTATACGATGTCCATCATGGTGCTGTCGCTGTCGTCGGGCCTGTGCAGCATTGCCGCCCTGTTCGCAGGGGAGAGCGGGGCGATTTTGTTTGCCTTGGCGGGCGTTGGCATCGCGCCGATCTATCCGACCGTGATGGCGCTGCTCGCCAAGCGGTACCCGAGGGGCACGGGGACGGCGATCACCTTCACCGTCACGCTCATGGGCATCGGCAGCGTGCTCGGCAATCTCGCGATCGGCGGTCTGATCGAAGGCGTGCGCGACCTGTATGCGGACAGAGGGGCGGATGCGAGCCGCGTGATCGGATTACAGGCGGGCTACGGCTTCATCGGCGCGATGGCTTTGCTATGCGCGGCAGCCTGCCTTGTTCTATACGTCTACTTGCGCAAAAGAGGGGAAAGGTACTAAACGCGCGATGGAACATCTCAGTTTCGGCATGCTCTTGTTTATCGTCCTCGGCGGCTTTGCGGCCGCCTTTATCGATTCGGTTGTCGGCGGCGGCGGGCTCGTCTCTGTTCCCGTGCTGCTGACCGCCGGCCTCCCGCCGGCTGCGGCGTTAGGCACGAACAAACTGGCAGGCACGCTGTCCTCGCTGACGAGCGCCGTGTCCTTTTTTTCGTCCGGCCATATCGATATCCGCACCGTACGCGGTCTGATCCCGCTCTCCCTGCTGGGCGCCGCGGTCGGTACGCTGACGCTGCGTCAGGTGCCGTCCGGGTTCCTCAAGCCGCTGGTCGTCGCGATGCTGGCGCTCATCGCACTGTATACGCTGATGCGCCGGGACTGGGGCGATCGCGCCACGTTCACCCGCTTCACTTCAGGCACCGCCTGGCTGACCGGAACCGTCGCGTTCGCGCTCGGCTTTTACGACGGCTTCTTCGGCCCCGGGACCGGCTCTTTTCTGATTTTCGCCTTTTTGCTGCTGGGCTTCGACTTCGTGAAGGCCGCCGGCAACGCCAAGGCGCTCAACTTCTCCAGCAACCTCGCCAGCCTCGTTACCTTCCTCGCGCTGGGCTCCGTCCACTACGGCGTGGGCCTGCTTATGGGCGCATCCATGATCGCCGGCGCCTGGATCGGCTCCCGCTTTGCCATCCGCAGAGGACGCGCTTATATCAAGCCGCTATTTCTGACGGTGTGCGTCCTCTTGATCGGCAAGCAGGTTTGCGATTTGCTCTAACTTCGCGTCCCGACCAGCACCGCAAGTACTGTCGTACGACAGCACATCGAGGGTACGCGAGGTTGAGGCAGCGCAAGTACTGTCGTACGACAGCACATCGAGGGTTCGGGGGGTTAAGGCGGCGAAAGTACTGTCGTAGGGCAGCACATCGAGGGTTCGAGGGGTTAAGGCGGCGAAAGTACTGTCGTAGGGCAGCACATCGGGGGTTCGGGAGGTTGTGGCGGCAAAAGTGCTGTCGTACGACAGCACTTCGAGGATTCGAGAGGATGGAGCAGCGAAAGTGCTGTCGTAGGGCAGCACATCGAGGGTTTGAGGAGTTGAGGCTGCGAAAGTACTGTCGTACGACAGCACTTCGACGGTTCGAGAGGATGGAGCAGCGAAAGTGCTGTCGTAGGGCAGCACATCGAGGGTTCGAGAGGTTGGGGCGGCGCAAGTGCTGTCGTACGACAGCACATCGAGCAATCTCAATGTGCGGACAGTAAAGGTGCTGCCACACGACAGCACCTCGAATCTCGCCCGCAATCGGTGTCACCACCCAAATCGCTCAATCGCTAGCAGCCCTCTGCCCTTGCCGTCCATGCGTCAGTCCGATGCCCGCCGCTCGCCAGGAAGTACGCGTTCGCAGTCCGCTCGCAATGAAAAGCCCTCCGTACGGCCGCTTTTGGCCAAACAGAGGGCATTACTTAAAGCTAATCGCTCTAATTAAGCTTTGGTTTGCTCGACGCCGTTCAAGACGAGCCTGTAGGCGATCGTAGCGCTCAGCGAGTCGGAGACCGCGCAGTACTTTTTGCTGCCCAGCTCGATTGCTTTCCAGATCCGATAGTCGGGAATCGTGCCCTCGACGTCGAACGTCAGCTCGATATGCGTGAAGCCCGTCGGCGTCTCGCTTTTACGCGCGCCGTCCGCCTTGATGTCCAGACGCGTGACCTGGTCCAAGAACTGATCGAGGATCATCGTCACGTCAATGCCGATGCAGCCGGCGAGTCCGGCGAGCACGAGCTCCATTGGCGTCGCACCCTTGCCTTCGCCGCCATAGGCGGGCGTCGCATCCATGCCGACCGGATAGCCGGAGTCGCCTACGGACGTGAAGGCGCGTTTGCCTTGCCAAGTTGTCGATACGATCATGGTCGTGACCTTCTTTCTCTAGTTGGTATCCGCCCAGGGGTAACCGGCGGTGCGCTTCATACTATCGCAGCAACAAAATTCGGATGCTCTCCGCTCGTCTCCGACACCAGGCGAGCCTCGATTGCTGGCGTGCCCAATCGGCGCATGGTGCCGGCTGTCACTTCGAATCTCGCGTCCTTTACCGCTCCGCAAGCTGTCTGATGAACCTTCGCGCTCGCTCGCTGGCGGGCGAAGTGAAGAACGTCTCCGGATCGGCTTCCTCCACGATGGATCCGCCATCCAGGAAGACGATTCGGCTCGCGACCTGCCGCGCGAACTTTATCTCATGCGTCACGACGATCATCGTCATCCCTTCGCGGGCGAGCTCCCGCATGACGTCCAGCACTTCGCCGACCAGCTCGGGGTCAAGCGCGGACGTCGGCTCGTCGAACAGCATGACGGCCGGCCCCGGCGCGAGCGCCCTGGCGATGGCGACCCGCTGCTGCTGGCCGCCGGACAGGCGGGAAGGGTAGGCATCCCGCTTGTCCGCGAGGCCGACGCGGGCGAGCAGTCGCTCGCCCTCCGCATCCGCCTGCGTCTTCGGCATTTTGGCTACGATGCGCAGCGCCTCGGTGACGTTGCCCAGCGCCGTCTTGTGCGGATACAGATTGAACTGCTGGAACACCATGCCCGTCCTGCGCCGGATCGCGCGGAACCGCGCGTCGCGCTCGCCGCGCTTCATGCCGGCTTCGACGCGCGTGCCCGCGACCTCGACGCTGCCGTCAGTCAGCTGCTCAAGGCCGTTCAAGCAGCGCAGCAGCGTACTCTTGCCCGAACCGCTCGGCCCGAGGAGCACGACAATCTCTCCCTCCGCGACGGAGAGATCGATGCCGTCCAGCACCCGATGCCCGCCGTATTCTTTGACCAGTCCGGTCGCTTTAATCATCCCGATCCCTCCGCCTCGTCAATAGGCCTTGGCGAGCCGCCGCTCGACCATGTGCAGCAGCGCCGAGAACGCTGTGCTCATCACCCAGTACATCGCCGCGATGCCGATGTAGAACGGCATGTTGACGTAATATTGAGCGATCAGCAGCTGTGCCGATCGCAGCAGTTCGGTCACCGAGATGACCGATACGAGCGACGTCTCCTTGAGCATCCCGACGAAGGTGTTGCCCATCGGAGGAATGGCGATCCGCGCGGCCTGTGGCAGCACGATGCGCCGCATGGCCTGGCCGGTCGTCATGCCCGTCGCATACGCGGCTTCAAGCTGCCCATTCGGCACGGATTGAATCGCGCCTCTGAACGTCTCGGATAGGAACGCGCCTACGTTAATACTAAGTGCGATGACGGCCGCCGTGATCGGCCCCAGCGTAATGCCGTAGTCCACGAGCCCGAAGTAGACGATGACGATCTGCACCAGCGCGGGCGTGCCCCGGATGATCGACACATAGGCTCTCGCCAGCGCGCGAAACGGCCAGCTGCCCCGAAGCCGCGCGAGGGCGACGACAAGTCCGATCAGGAACCCGAAGAACATGGAGAGCAGCGTGATGAGCAGCGTATAATAAGCGCCCTTAAGCAGAAACTCGCTGTTCTCGAACACCAAATTCATTTTCCGCTAAGCCTCCGTTCCGGCCGGGGCACAGCTTACTCCGCCGCCGGCTCCTCGCCGAACCATTTGACGAAGATCGTCTTGTACGTGCCGTCCGCCTTCATGTCCGTGAGTGCTTTGTCGATGGCCGCCAGCAGCTCCGGATTGTCCTTGCGAAGCGCCACGCCGGCCTGGTCCGACTTGATCGGCTCGCCGACCGCCTTGATCTTGAAGCCGTTCTTGTCGATGATGGGCTTCAGGGCGTACAGGTTGTTGATCGTGGCATCGATCCGGCCTGCGTTCAGATCCTGGAGCGACGTGATGACGTCGTCATACGTCTTGATCTCGAACTTGCCGACCTTCGGCAGCACCTCGTTGCGCAGGTACGATTCATCGTTCGTGCCGAGCCCGACGCCGATCTTCTTGCCCTTGAAGTCTTCGAGCTTCGTGATGGAGTCGTTGTTCGCCCGCACGATGATCTTCACTTGGTTCGTAATGTACGGCTGGGAAAAGTCGATGACCTTCTTTCGCTCGTCGGTGATCGTGACCTGGCTGATGATGACGTCGATTTTCTTGGCCTGCAGACTCGGGATCAGACCCGAGAAGTCCTGAGCGGCGAACTCGGCTTTAACGCCGAGACGCTTTGCGATCTCTTTGGCGATGTCTGCGTCGAAGCCGTCGATTTCTTTGTTTTCGTTCAAAAAGTTGTACGGCGCATACGTACCCATCAAGCCGACCTTCAGCACGCCGGCGGCCTTGATCTGCGACAGCAGGTTGTTGCCGGCCGCCTCGCCTGTTGCGGACGAGGATGCAGACGCAGTAGCGGAAGCCGTCGCGGATGCTGTCCCGGAGGGCGAAGCCGCTCCGCCGTTCCCGTTGTTGTTTTTGGCGCCGCAGCCCGCGAGCGCGAGCATAAGCAGCATGGCCGCCAGCGGCAACAGGAACATTTTTTTCTTGTGCAAAGTCAGCATGGTGATCTCTCCCAATCCTTTTTTTGTATAAGGTGTCCGACTTGCGCCGGTTCATCCCGATTTCTCTCTGTCGGCCGAATTAAATGCCCATCAAGCCGAAAAACTCGAACCTCGCCGTCTCCTGCGCCAACTGCTCGGCCGTCCGACCGGCCACGCCGCTGCCGGGTGCCCGCTTATCGAACAGCCACCGCGCGACGACGCCTTCGATGAGGCTCATCAGCATGGCCGCGCGCAGCCTGGCATCGATCGCCGCCGGCAGCATGCCGAGCTCGACGGCCCGCTCGATGTTCAGCACGAACGCTTGCTCCAGCGCGCCGCGGGTCTGAGCGAGCGCATGCGCGATCGCTTCGCTGCCCGACACGCCGCCGAGAAGCATCTCCATCCAGGCGCGGTTGTCCTCGGCGAAGCGGAACAGGCCAAGCAGCAGTCCTTCGGACGCCTGAACCATATCCTGAACGGTGCCGCCGCTGCGCCGATAGCCTTGGGCGATGACGCCGAGCAGCTGCTGGCGGCCTTCCTCGACGATCTCGAGCGCGACCGCTTCTTTACTCTTGAAGTGCCAGTAGAACGTACCTTGGGCGACACCTGCATCGGCCACGATGTCCGATATTTTCGTCGCATGGTATCCGTGCTTCGCGAATCGCCGCAGCGCGCAATCCATTAATTGACGGCGTCGCTCCAGCTCCAGGCCTTGTCCCGGCATATACCATCCTCCCGATTGACTCGTCAGTCAGTTGTGTGATTTAAATCCTATAGACTAAGTTGGTTTTTGTCAATACTTTCATTTCGATTGCCGGGACTGCACGCATGGAAAAGCGAATGCCTGAGAGGGACCAGCAGAATAAGAGGAAATAAGCGCAGAGTAAGAGAAGAGTTAGAGGAGAATTAGAGGATCTAAATGAGATTAGCAGGAGAAAAACGAGAAGTAATCCCGTTTAGCGCGTATAAGAAAAGAAGGCTTAAGCCGCAGGGAGGTCAAGCGTTGAAAAGATACAATTTTGTTCGGCCGTTGATGCTGATCATTACCGCGCTGTTGGTCAAAAGCATCGTCACCAATGGAAGCATGCTGCTGGGCATGGCGCCCGAGCCCGCCGCAAATGTCGGATTTATGGCCATGATCCTGGCTGCATTCATCATGTATACCCGTATGGCCAAGCGTCGCAAAAAATAAAAAGAGGCGCCCGTAGGCGCCAAGTTCGAGTCATACCGTCAGATGCTTCATGACCATCGCTTCCATGTCGTCGAGAATCCTTCGGTACTCCGCCTCGTCCCCGTCCAAGAGGAAGCTCATCGCGAGCCCGTCGCGGACCGCCCAGAACAAATAAGCCGCGGACGACTCGTCCAGGTCCGGGCGGAACTCGCCGGATTGCTTGCCCGACGCCAGGATCCGGTTCAGCAGCTGAAGGGCCTTATCCAGGTAAGCCCGGTTCGAAGCGACGAGCTCCGGCCGCCGGGACGCGTACGTCATGAATTCAAGGTGAAACGTCAGCCATCGGCGCAGCTCGTCCAGCGGCTGGCGGCGAAACCGCTCGAACATATGCCGGAGCATCGCCTTGGCGCTCGACGTCTCTCTGTACAACGCGTCAAGCGTGGCGACCATGTCGTCCATCCTGGCGTGCGCCAGCTGAATGTACATTTCCTCTTTGCTGGAAAAATAGCCGTACAACGAGCCTTTGCTAATGTGAAGGTGGCGCGCGATATCGTCGATCGTCGTCGCCTGGAATCCTTTGTCCACGAAGCAATGCAGGGCCCCCGCCAATATGGAGGCTCTTTTTTCTTCCTTGTACGCTTCCGTCACTTTGGGCGACAAAGCGTTCTCTCCTCTCGGGCGCGAAGTTCGCCGTTCTCCGCACGGTGGCGCTATGGCTATGAATATACCTCGACGAGATGACGAGCGCAATAGAGGGAGGCGTTCGCCCCGGTTACGCTTCTACCGTCGGTCGGGAGTTCGCGTCTTTGAATTCGTCGGTTCTTTTCGATCGCCTATATAAGAAAATACCGAGGACGGCCGATATGATCACCGTGCCGTGGAAGAGGAGCACCATGGCCGGTAGCGGCATTCGCGCGAGCGCCAGCGGCGCAGCGATAAAGCCGAGACCGAAGCCGAGCTTGCTGAGCACGGTGAACACGCCGAACAGGCGGCCGCGGATGCGGTTGTCCGTCTGCTGCAGCAAGGTCATGAGCGCCGTGATGGCGACGCCGTCGAAGATGCCGGTGAGGAGCGCGGCCAGCAGGATCGGAATGACGCGCTCGGCGGCGAATATGCCGATGAAGCCAAGCGACATGAGCGGCGCGGCCGCCAGATAGAGCAGGCCGAGCGGGCGGCCGCCGAGACGGAGCTTCGGCAGCGCGTAGGTCGCGAAGATATTGCCGGCGCCCCATACGGACCAGATCAGTCCGTAATAAAAGGCTTGCCGGTCGGGGGCCAGGCTGTCGGCGAGCAGCGGGATGCCCAGGTTGTGGGAGGCGGAGCCGAAGGCATCCATCAGGAAGATGACGAAGACGACCGACAGTCCTAACCTCGAACGGAGATGCGATGCGACTTCCCTCAGATCGTCCGCCTGGGCGCGCAGCGCGCCGGCTAGGGAGAAGCGGAACCTGTCCGAGGCGGCGGTGGACGCCGTGGAGGTAGGCGAGGATGTGGAAGCGGCAGTAGATGTGGTTGTGGACGTGGGAGTGGAAATGGAAGCGGAAGCGGCGGCGGATGTCTCCGGCAGCTCACGCTCCCACTTCATGCGCAGCAGGAAAATCGCGGATATGAAAAAGGAGGCCGCATCGAGCGCAAGCACGGCTTCGTAGCCGATGCGGTCCTGCAGCAGCCCGCCGGCGAGGAACCCGAGCACCATGCTGATCGCTCCGAGACGGGAGATCGTCGCGTTAACGGAGAGCAGATCGCGTCTGCCATAGATCTGCGGGATCTCCGCGTTGTAGCTGACTTCGAAGAAGCTGGCGGAGAATCCCGCCAGGAAGCGAACGAGCAGGATCAGCTCCGGCTGGGGGAACGGAATCAGCAGGAGGACAAGCGCGCCCCTGATCCAATCCGAAGCGATCATGAGCCGCTTGCGGTCGAAGCGGTCGGCAGCCGCGCCGGAGGCGAAGCCCGACAGCAATCCGCCGAGTACTTGAACGCCGAGCAGCGCGGACAGCCATACCGCGCTTCCAGTCTTGGCGAGTATGAGCGCCCCGAACGCGATCATGTCCATGCGGGAGCCGAGGTCGGATAGCGCTTTGACGTACAGGTAGCCGCGGTTTTTCAAGGAAGATTCCTCTTTTCTCAAATAAAACTGACCAGTCATTCATTTTTTATCATAAGACGAATTAGGTTGCAACCGTTTTCTTCAAGGTCGATTCCGCGGCCACCTCCTTAACGGGTCCAATTCCCAATCGCGACTGCCGCGCTTGAATTTATCCGGCGCCTCCGATATTGTGGGATTAAACGCTAATCAGGCAATGACCCCTGCCTAAGAAAGGTTGCTGCATGCACATGAAGCTGATCGCAATCGTAGGAAGTTTGCGCAAGGAATCCGTCAATCTAAAGCTGGCGACGACGATCCGGGACCGGTACCGCGACAAGTTTGACTTGGAGATCGCGGACATCCGCGGTCTGCCGTTCTATAACCAGGACGAAGAGGAGCATCCGCCTGCGGAGGTGCAATCGCTCAAGGACCGCATATCGTCCGCGGACGGCGTCCTCATCGTCACGCCCGAATACAATTGGTCGATACCGGGGGTGCTTAAGAACGCGCTCGATTGGCTCTCCCGCGGCGACAAAGTGCTCATCGGCAAGCCCGTGCTGACGGCCGGCGCGAGCCCAGGCATGTACGGCACATTGCGCGGGCAGCTTCATCTGCGCGAGATTCTGACAAGTCCGGGCATTCAGGCAGTGACGTTGCCGCCTGCCGGCAACGAGATCGCGATCGCGCAGGCTTCGCAGAAGTTCGGCGAGGGCGCGGGGGGACTGACCGACGAACGCACGCTGAATCATCTCGATCTGGTCGTCGATCGTTTTCTTGGGTTGATCGGCAAGCAATGACAATCTCCTATAGGTTTGGGAAAAGTGCCCATCGCCGCCAAACGGCGTTCGGGCGCTTTTTTGTTTGGCCTGTCTGCGTTCGGGGTAATACCGACTGATTCCGCGTTTGCCTTAATGTCGGATTAACCGTCACGATGCAGCCGGCCAGTTCAACTTAGATCCAGCGAAAGGGAGATCGACGTATGGGAAAGATTTTGATCGTCGGCGGCCAAATGGAAAACAAGGGCGCCCAAGCGATGACCTTCACGGTAGTGAACGAGATCAAGCTGCGCTACCCGGACAAGGAGATCGTGCTCGTCTGTCCGGACGAGGACCGCAATTATGCGTTTCAGCTGGTGAAAATGGGCAAAAAAATGAAGATCGAGCTGCTCGGCGGCGTGTACAAGCTGATCGGCAAGATTATCCCGAACGACGAACGCGTCAGCGTCACCAAGGCGCAGATGAAGGAGATTCTGAAGGAAACGGATCTTATCGTCGATATCAGCGGCTTCGCCTTGTCCTCGCAATTCAGCATTCGCCATACGATCAATTATCTGGCGAACATCCGGCTGGCCCGTCAGAACAAGATCCCGATGGTGCTGCTGTCCCAGTCGTTCGGTCCGTTTGAGTACACCGGCATCTATAAATACGTCATCCCGCCGATGATCAAAAAGTACATTCGATATCCGAAATACATCTACGCGCGCGAGCAGGAAGGCGCCGACTACCTGGGCAAGTACACGTCCGGCAATCTGCGCAGATCGGTGGACATCGTGCTGCAAGGCGCGAATCCGTACAATCTGTCGCATCTGTTCCGCGACGGTCTTTATATCAAGGAAAAGCCGCTCGAGATCCGGCCGAACGCCGTCGGCATCGTTCCGAACGTCAAGACGATGAAGTACAATTCGCGCCAATCAATGCTGGCCATGTACGAGCGCATGGTCGCGCATCTGCTGGAACGGGACAAAAACGTGTACCTGTTCCGGCACTCCACGGAGGATCTTAACATCTGCCAGGAGATCAAGCGCCGATTCCCGGACGACGACCGCGTCGTGCTGCTCGAAGAGGAGTACGATTGCATCGCGATTCACGATGTGCTCGTGCAGTTCGAGTTCCTCGTCGCGTCCCGCTACCACTCGATCGTGCACGCCTACAAAAACGGAATTCCCGTGGTGGCGCTGGGCTGGGCGACGAAATATCGGGAACTGCTCGGCAGGTTCGGGCAGGGAGATTATGTGTTCGACGTACGCGACGGCGCCCATATCGAAGCCAACATGATCGCGAAGATCGACGCCATGATCGCCAACCGCGACGCAGAGGCCGCGAAGATCGAGAGCGCGTTGAGAGAGATTCACCGTGAAAATATATTCGCCGAGGCGCTCGCGCTGTAGGCGCAAGCGTGATAAAGCCGTCTATCGTCCTTTCTCTAAAGGAGGGCGTAGACGGCTTTTGTTTTCTAAAAGAGAGCTTCAATCGGCGAAGAAGTCCAACAGCACGGGCGCAAGCACAGAAACGGAAACGTTATGGTCTTGTCCCTCCAACGACAGCGTCTTGGCATTGCGGAGGGCAGCTCCGAGCTCCCGAACGGCATTCTGCTGGTAAGCCGGACTTGCCTCTCCCGCAATGACGAGCGTCGGCGACGTGCAGTCGGCCCACCGTTCCGCCGGAAGCGGTTGGCCAGACATCGTATCTCCCATGACGGACCCATCGTACACGAGCGTGTGTGCCACCGCTTCCATGGACGGCCAAAACGGCGCATGGCGCATTTGATCCACCATAGAAGCGGGAATGCCGACCGCCGACGTCATGAAAAATTCGACAGCGTCTCCGCGGCGATCCGTGGCGAGGAGATCCGCGAGATGTTGCAAATAGTTCGACGGGAGCGGGGGACGGCTGTCATCGAAGATAAAAGGCGGCTCGTAAAGCGCCAACTTCTCGACGGGAAGCCTGCAAGCCGCCTCAAGCGCAAGAACGGCACCGGATGACATGCCGAACAATCGGGCGTTTCCCCCGGCTTCCTTCATCAATGCTTCGATATCTTCAATCTCCCGTTCAACAGCATAAGGCGCCGTGTCCCCGCTGTCGCCACGTCCCCGTCTGTCGTAGGTTAGAACGGTAAAATGCGGTGCCAGAAAATGAGTTAACTCCGTCATCATCAAGTCCGTTCGTGTCTGAAACGCACCTCCGACCAATATTACCGGCTGTCCGCTGCCTGACGCGTCCACCGCAATCGGCGTTCCATCGGCTGAAATGATTTTTTTCATCGTTTTCTCCTCTCAATAATCATCTTAAAATGTCCTGCAACTCTACAATAATTCATTACGTTACGTAAGGTTCAAGTGGTAGATGAGTTGAGAGAGCGCAGCTAGAAACGCAGAGCGCCTCCCACCAATTCCTTGGTCATCGGATCAAAATACATCGTAATAGGTCCCAGTAAGCCATCCATCTCGGTGTTAAATTGAACGGCTACTACAACTTCGAGTTCCCTGTTTTCGATCCAATGGCTGACGTTTTCGCCAGCTTCCAGGGCTACGATGGCCTTCTCTTTCGGCGTGATCAACGTTTTTCTTTCTTCGTCAGACAGACGGTTCCAGGCCAGCTCCCGATACTGGTCTTCCTCTTTAACTTCGTCATAGTGGTAGACATAATAGTACCAGCTGCCGCCCAGATCCGTATAATCTTTGACGTAGCTGAGTTTCGAAGGATCGTTTTTGAGCAATTCCGGCTGGTTGATATAGGTGATGCCTTGCCTATAGGAGCCGGGTTCATCGTCGATCAAAAAATCAATCGTCTTCGTCGGGGCATCGTTTAAGGAAGAGATCTGTTTTATTACACCTTCCTGAAATAGCCGTTTAGCGAATGACTGAATTGCGGGGGCTTGGATTTTGTCGACCGCGTAATCTTGGTGAAGAATGACGGGGCGCGTCTGGAATACATTCTCATTTTCGAGCATGTAGTTGCCCAAGGTTTCTAAATTCTCGCGTCTTTCCTGGAAATAAGTAAGCACATTCGCCTTTGGATACGTCAACACCTCGGTAATGTTCAAAGGAATGATGAGATCGCTCGTTTTAACGCGTTCCTTGCTTTTGCTTCCTAAATCTTCGCAACCGGATGCCGTAAGGATGAAGCAGATTAGGATCGGGATGATTCTTGCCGATAATGGCTTCATAATGTCCCCTCCGACAAATCGTCAATTAGTAATAACTGGTTGTATAATGAAGAATAACGCTGACACATGCAAAAGGTTGCGAGTCGTTTATTGCAGAAAGGCAGGGGGAATCAATTATGAGTAATAAGGTAGCTATAGCAGTTTTAAATAATATCGCTTGGTGCAAAATCGTATGTGAGACGCACGGTATTTCTGCAACTTCAAGCGAACATATTTGGAGGACTACATCGAAAGCGCCGATGTATTACCCGGACATGATTACATCAAGCAGGGATGTAACGATTGATGAGGTCGTTGACGTGATTGGTAATAAAGATATATCTTCCATCAAAGATAGTTTTGCTAATCTCGATATGTCGTCTTTGAATTTTGAAATGATATTTACAGCCGAATGGATTTATCATGAACCGGTGGCTAACTTGGAGTCCGTTCAACCGGGATGGTGCAGCGTCACAACAGAAGATGATCTGGCAGATTGGACTTCCGCACATGGATCCGAAAATGTGATAAGACCCGAACTTTTAGAGCGCCCTGATGTAAAAATTTATTTAAAAAAGAAAAAGGATGAAGTGGCTGGTTTTATAGCGAACTTAGGTGCAGATGCTGTAGGTATATCCAACGTATTTTCAAGTGCTAACAGCGATTATCTGTGGCCTGAAATTCATAACATAGTCGCATCTGATTTCCCGGGGTTATCCATGGTGGGTTACGAACGGGGTGCAAATCTTAACGCAGCACTTCAATCGGGATGGACAACTGTAGGTTCGCTTCGCGTATGGGTGAGATCGAATGATTGATTGGATTCACGGGAACGACGCTTCAGTCATACAGCCTGCCGGCGAGAACCGGCAGGCTGTTCGGTCACCTCAGTCGCGCATTAATCCTTAGTCCTCCGCCAGATCGTGGCCGCGGCTGCGCCCGTCGGAGATGCGCCCGAAGGCGACGCGCGTCTCTGGCGCATCCCGATCCGCCTTGGGCGAGTAGAAATCCTCCAGCCATTCGCGCGATGTCATCCGGAAGGCGGCGGCGTACTCGTCGCGGTTCAAATCCGGCAGCGGCGGTCGGGGCTTAGGTGGGGACTGAGACTTCCGTTCCATGCCCGCCAGCTCCGCGAATTCGCCGAACCGGTTCGCCCAGTTCCGCCGTTCGTCGTCGCTTAACGGGCCGAGCCGCGCGGTCTCTCCGACGATGCGACGCAGCTCCATGCTGCGCAAATAAGCGAGCTCGATCCGCCGAAGGGCCTCGCGCTGACGCTCCAGCCGGCCGCGCCGTCCCCGGGCGAACGGGCTGAACTTGAGGGCGTGCATGGCTTCCTCCGTCAGCTCGGCCGTCCGGTTGACTTCGTCGAGCAGCGCGAGGACCGAATCGCGGAGCTTATCGCCTTCGCCGGGATCAGCTCCGCGCGCGATCCAATCCGCCATGCGACGGCAATAATCGCGCAGCTTCTCCTCGGCGCGGCTCAGCGAAGCTTCGGCAGCCCGGCCGTAATCCGGGGGCAGGACAATCATGTTGATCGCGATGGCGCCGACCGCGCCGACGACCGTTTCCAGCAGACGGTCTAAGCCGTAGCTGTCGTCCTTGGCCACGGTCAGCACCAGCAGCGCGCTGACGCCGATCTGCACGAAGGCGTATTCGGGCAGCCTGAACGCACGGCCCAGCCATAGAGCCAAGACGATGAGCAGCCCGATGCTCCAGCCGGTGACGCCGAGCGCGCGGGACAGCAGACTGGCGAGCAATACGCCGACACTGATTCCGATGACGCGCTGGATACCTTTGCGGATCGACTTTTCGACGGTCACCTGGAGGCAGAGCACGGCAGCGAGCGGCGCGAAAAAGGGATGCTCGCTGCCCAACAACTGGGCGAGCTCCCACGAGGCTGCTGCGGCGAGGCCGGTCTTGAGCACCCGAACGTCGGGCAGCAGCCTTGCAGCGGCTGAATCCCCGTTTCGCTTGAACAGATTCATCCGGATCCTCCTCCATGTCTGACGATGAGAGATGCGGCGGACCGTATCTCTCGTCTATTACCCCGGGGTGCCGCGCATTCTCTGCGAGACAGCACAAAAAACACCGCGCGACAGGTGCCGCGCGGTGTTCCTTTAATCTTTGTTTCCTTAACTTGCCACGGTTCAGCCGAGCTCGAGCTCAATGACCGTATCGCGCTTGTCGGGCAGCGGATAGGTGGAATGCTCGGGACGCGAAAAGTTCACGAAGGCGTCGGCTTCGAACAGCGCGGCGTTCCATGGGCGCGACAGCGGCAGCTCCGAGCCGTCGGCGAGCAATCTCGCCCGCTTGACGCGGCCAGCCAGCCCCGGCAGGTTGATCGGACCCACGCTCTCTTCGAGAATGTGCGCGAACAGCCGGTTCCCTTTTTGCGTATAACGGCCCCATTCGGGCTTCGGCAGCTCGGCCTGCCCGCAGCCATAGATGCTGTCTCCGTTCGCTGCGAGCCACTCGCCCACTTCCGCCAGGATGTCCAGCGACTGCCTGGGAATGCGTCCGCGCGCGTCGGGGCCGACGTTAAGCAGCAAGTTACCGTTTTTGCTCACGCACTCCACAAGTTTGCGGATGACCGTCGTGGGGCTTTTGTAGGTCATGTCCGCTGCCGCATAGCCCCAGTTGTTGTTCAGCGTGATGCAGGCTTCCCACGGAATCGGTTGACCGTCCTCGTCGGTGACGCCGGAAGGCGGGATGATCTGCTCCGGCGATGCGAAGTCGCCTGCGTAAGACAGCGGCTCCTTCGTATAAATGCTGCCGCCGCCTTCGCCGCCGGCTTCGAGCCGGTTGTCGATGACGATGTGCGGTTGCAGCTTCCGCATCATGGCGACGAGCTCTTTTGCACGCCACTTCTCTCCCTGCATCGGTCCGTACGAGAAGTCGAACCACATGATGTCCAGTTTGCCGTAGTTCGTCAGCAGCTCGCGCACTTGTCCGTGCATATAGTCGAGATAGCGCCCGAACGTCGCCGGATCGCGCTTGTAAGCTTCGTTGTCCCGCTGCGGGTGGTGAAGATCGCCGTAAGCCGGGTAGTCCTCATGGTGCCAGTCGATCAAGGAATAGTACAATCCGACCTTTAATCCTTCGGCGCGGAACGCTTCGAGGAACTCCGCCACGAGGTCGCGACCGGCTTTCGTTTTGGTCGACTTGTAGTCGGTCAGCTTGCTATCGAACAGGCAGAAGCCGTCATGATGCTTGGCCGTCAGCACCGCGTATTTCATGCCGGCCTGCCGCGCGGCTCGCGCCCACGCACGCGGATCGTAATCTACTGGATTGAATTCGTCGAAGTAGACTTGATAATCTTCCACGGTGGTGCGCTCCGCGTTGCGTACCCATTCGCCCCGCGCGGGGATCGCGTACAATCCCCAATGGATAAACATGCCGAACCGGTCCTGCAAAAACCAGCGCGTCCGCTCTTGTCGATCCAGCCATTCTTGATTATGTGCCATCGTCGCGACTTCCTCCGTTATAATAGGGATAGGCTCTCGGCCTTGCCAGCCCAGTTTACCAGCATCGGGCGCGGGGCGGGGAGGGACGCGGTTAAGGCTTGCGGGTATAAGATTAACCTCGTTTGAGAACGCTGTCTTATTAACTTGAAAGCGCAGGGGAAAGCGATGGGTTACGGATCGTCCGAAATGAGCGCGCTTGACGATATCCTGCACCAGCTGCGGGTCGACGTGATCGAGGCGCATTATTCGCAGTGCAGTCCCGTGTGGCGGGATATCGACTATATTCCTGCTCACAACAAGCTTTATTACATATGCGAGGGCGAAGGCTGGCTGCGCATCGGCGACAAGGAATTCCAGCCGGAGCCCGGGGAACTGGTATTGATGCCGGCCAATGTGCTTCAGTCTTTTTCGGCGATCGAAGGGTGCAGGCCGTTTCTAAAATATTGGTGCCATTTCAATGCGGACCTGGGAGATGCGGGGTTGTTTTCGTGGCTCGACGTGCCTTACCGGCTGACTGTGGGCGCCGAGCAGCAGGAGGAGGTCGGACGCAGGTTCGAGGCGCTTGTCGCCTGCGCGGCCGAACGGGGTATCGGCGCGCGTCTGCGAGAGAAAGCCTATCTGCTTGAACTGCTGGCGCCGATTGCCGAACGGGCCGCGCTCAGCCGTACGGGCGGCACCGCGGAGGATGCGGAGCGGATCATGCTGATCACGCGGTACGTCGAGACGCATCTGGCGGACGAGCTGACACTGGACAGCTTGGCCGATTACCTGCATTTGCACCCCAATTATCTGGTCAAATATTTTAACCAGCGCTTCGGCATGCCGCCGATCCGGTACGTGAACCGCAAACGCATGGAGCGTGCCCGCCTGCTGCTCCGCACGACGGACCGCAGCATCAAGGAGATTGCAGCGTCCGTCGGCTATCCCGACACGAACCATTTTGCCAAGGCTTTCCGCCGCGAGACGGGCGCAAGCCCGTCGGCGTACCGCTCGGCGGGCGGGGAACCGGGCATGGTAAGATCCTAGCCAGTGACGTGCTTCGTGCTTACACGCTGCGCGGCAAGGACGGCCGAGAAGAGCTGCGCATCGCCGCTTGCAGTCGTGGCTGTTCCGCTGCAGCAGACCGGACGCTCCACGGACGGGACATCGTAAAGTAAACAAGTGCTCTTATGTAAATGGTGCGCAACGCGGCTTGCGGCCTTGGCTACCCCGCCGTAGCAGAGCTGACGTTTGACGGATGGGGCGCTGCGATGTAGCATGTGCTTAATGTAAATGGTACGCAACGCGGCTTGCAGCCTTGGCTAACCCGTTGCAGCAGAGGCGGACTCTTAAGGGACGAGACGCTGAAAAGGTAACAAGTGCTCGAATACAACTAATCGCTCCCCGGTGACGCTTTTTCCTGGAATAATGGCCATTCTGCAACTAATTCCGCAGCTTCGTGCCGAAACCCGGGATAATCGGCGAAATAGTTGTATAACGGCACTTATCTGTTGCGAGGAAGGCGATAGAAGGCTAATTAGTTGTATTTGGGGCACTATCGCAGTCGGCGTTTCAGTGAGATTAGCTAGATGCAATTGAGCCGCCCATCGCTGCGTGCGTGTGCATAAATGAGGCTAGTTAGGTGCTGTGGAGTTACAATTGTAACTGCGCTGAACCGAGATCCCGCGCTAAGCAGACTGCAGCGCGAATTCCAGACAAGAAGAGAGCCTCCCGGCATCCGGAGGCTCTCTTCTTGTCTGGGCAGCCAGGGCGCTGCGTGTTATAACCGCTCCGCGACGTCCGATCGGGCCGTGCGGCAGGCGGCGAGGTGACCCTCGAGTCGGCCGATTAGGTCGTCGAGCCCGTCCAGTAGCGCTTCCGGATCGACGGTGGTGGCCGCCCGCAGCTCGGCCGCCAACGCGTCCGGCGCCGGCAGCGCCGCGAGCAGATCGCGCAGCGTGGCCATGGTCCGCGCGCCTGCAGCCGCGGCTGCCATTGCCGCCAAGGCCCCGGCCGTATCGGCCTGGCCATGCATCGCCGCTCCCGGCTGTGCCGCCACAGCGGCAGCCGGTGCCGTCGCGGCCGCAGCCTGCGAAGCCGCTGCCGCTCCCGCCGTCTCGCTCACCTGGGCGCCGCTCGCTCCAGCCTCGCCACTCGCTCCCGCTTTCTGGAGCTGCGCCTCCTCGCGCTCAGCCTCCGCTTTCCTGCGCTCCGCTTCCTCGCGCTCGGCTTCGGCTTCCGCCTTCCTGCGCTCGGCGTCCGCCGCCGCGCGCGCACGCTCCTTGCGGCTCGCCTCATAGGCGGACCAAGTGTCTAGCAGCCCCGGCCCGTCCTTGTACAGCAGCTGACTCTTCGTGCGATCCGAGATCGAAGCGTCCTTGAACAGCTTGGCGATGCGCTTGACGTCGATGACCGGCATCTCGTCCCGCGCCATGATCAACGCCAGCGGATCGCGGTATTCCATCGGCAGATCCTTGAGCGGAAGGAGCTGGTCCTCGGTGAGCGTGCCTTTGCGGATATCGGTGCCGCTGACGACAAGCTTTTTGACCGCCGGACCGAACTTCAGCAGCTCGCATTTATTCTTGATATAAGACTCCGGCTTGCCGAGCTTGGCCGCCAGAAACTTCACCGAGCTCGCGAACTTCGGATCGTTCAGCAGCTTGTCGAACGCTTCGCCTTCCTCGATCGGCGTGAAGCCCTCGCGCGTCAGATTCTCGGCGACCTGCTCGAGGTAGATCTCGGTCTCGTCCGTCGCTTCGGACACGATCGCGGGGATCGTCTCGCGGCCGAGCTTCGAGCACGCCAGAAACCGGCGGTTGCCGTAGATGATCTTGTAGCGGCCGCCTTCGGCCTTGCGCACCTTGATCGGCGACAGCAGGCCGATCTCTCCGATGCTGTTCACCAGCTCTTGCAGCGATTCCTCGCCGAACCGGTAGCGGGGCTGGTCTTTATCTTCGTCGATTAAATTCATGGGCAATTCGATAATTTGCATGCGGCATAATCTCCTGTACGAGTAATGGACGCCGCGCGGGGCGCCATCTGCTTATCTCTCTATTATAGTACAGGTTGTATCGGATAGGAACGCACGCTCCCCAATCTTCCGACCGTCCCATGACCATGACTCGGGTCGTGCGAAGTCATGACCGGCATGACAAAAGCGATGACGGCTGTTCACTAGTGGGAACCGGCGCTACAACTTACGCTAGAAAGTAGCCACAATCGCGACGAATAAGGAGACTGATCGTACATGTCCGCATCATCATCCGCACGGACCATTCGCAATCCCCAGATCGGGGATGCCGTGACCTTCCTGACGACGGCTCAGGAATCGGGCGGCGCTTATGAATGGGTGGAGGTATGCCTCCAGCCGGGAGGCGGCACGCCCCTGCACTACCATACGACGTTCGAGGAGGAGTTTGAAGCGCTGACCGGAACGCTGACTCTCGACTGCGACGGCAGCACGATCCGGCTAGCGCCGGGGAAAAAGGCGATCGCGCCTGTCGGCTCAAAGCATCGTTTCTATAACCCCGGGAATGAGGAGATCGTGTTCCGGGTCAAGATCGTGCCGGCCCGCAGCTTCGAGAAGTTCCTGCGTATGCAATACGGCCTGGCGCGCGACGGCAGAACGGGAGCGAACGGCATGCCCAAAAGCCCGCTCGAGCTGGCCGTGGTCGTTCGGATGGGAGAGAGCTTTTTGATCGGACCGCCGGTGTGGCTGCAGAAGGCGATGTTCGGCCTACTCTATCGCATTGCCAGGTGGCGCGGCGTGGAGCGCAGGCTGCTGGCGGTTTACTGTTCGGTGACGGAGGAGAAGGGAGGGGCGGACGGACGTTATGCTGAAATTTCCGGGTAAGGGCAAAAGCGCGTCGGAACGCCGAAATTCGGGTCTGAAGGGCAAGGGATCGAAGCACGGATGGAAACCGGACACGAATGCGAGCCGAAAGCTGAGATGGAAGCGCGGGCTGTCCGGTCTGCTCGCAGCCGCCATGCTGATCGGGGGACTGGAGCAGCTGGCTTATGCCGAATCCGGTGAGGGAAGCGGGCAGAACCCGTCGCTCACCGCGCTGCTGGAGCAGCTCTCGGGAGAGCTGGGAGACGGAGCGAATCCGTCGGTCCAGGACGACGTTTACGGGGGAGACGGGGAGCGGTTGTCCATCGCCGGCGCCGTGTACGGCTTGCCGGTCAAGATCAGCGCAGCGCCGGTCGGCGCGCCGGGCACGGGCGACAGCCGGTCGGCGTCCGTGAGCGGCGACGGCCGATTCGTAGCGTATGCTTCTGCTTCTTCCAACCTGGTCGAAGGGGATACGAACGGCAAGCAGGATATTTTCCTCCAGGATCGTGCTGCCGGGACGACGAAGCGGATCAGCCTCGGCGCAGGCGGCGTGCAAGGGGACGGCGACAGCTACGCGCCTTATGTGAGCTTCGACGGAACCTACGTGCTATTCACCTCCAAGGCGAAAAACCTCGTTAGCAATGACACGAATTTTTATGAGGACTTGTTCCTTTACGATGCCCGGTCGGACGCGGTGCAGCGAATAGCGCAATACGTGCCCGGATCCGAGTTCGCCGGGGCCGGCAGCTCGTACCAGATGAGCGGGGACGGCCGTTACGTCGTATATGCCGGCAGGAAGGAAAGCCAAGGCACCTGTGACATCTGGCTGCTCGACCGCCGGAGCGGCACGGTCAGGCTTGTGGCGAAGCAGCTGTATATATACGAAACTTTCCGTTCGAGGCTGTCGATCAGCGCGGACGGCCGCTTTGTCGCCTTCGACTCCTTCTCCAAGGAGATCGTCCCCGACGACGCCGGCAGCAACTACTCTTACAAGTATCGCGACGTCTATCTGTACGATGCGGCGCTGAACGAGATGAAGAAGATCAGCCGGGCACCGGACGGGACGACCGGCAACAACTACAGCTACTACCCCGCCATCAGCGCGGACGGCAATTATGTAGCGTACTTGTCCAAGGCAAGCAACATTATCTCGGCCGACACTAAGCCCTCGCAGGACGTATATGTATACGCCCGGCAGACCGGCACCACGGAACTTGTCAGCCTGAACAGCGCCGGCGCGCAACCGGGCGTCGACGCGTACGATCCGTCGATCAGCGCGGACGGCCGCTACGTCTCGTTCCATACGGACGGCGCGTACGACGAGACCGACACCGGGCGCACGGACGTGTATGTCCGCGACAGGTTCGCCGGCACGACGCTGCGGGTGAGCAAAACGGCGAGCGGCGCCAATGCCGATCAGCCGGTCGACAGGGGCACGCTGAGCGCGAACGGCGGCACGATCGTGTTCGAGACGGCCGCGACGGACATGGGCGAATCGGCCGATCCGGATACGTTCAGGGACATCTACGCCGTCGCTTTGAATACGGGCGCCGAGCCGCCGGCTTGGCCGAAAGACGCCTCCGTCGCGGCCGAACCGGGCGGAACGTACGTCGCATTGAGCTGGCCGGCAGTCCCCGGGGCAGCTTATTACAAAGTGCTGCAGGACGGGCGCGTAGCAGGGATCGTGGCGGGCACTTCGTTTGCGGCCGACGGCCTCGGTCTCGGATCGGCGCATCGTTATCAAGTGGCCGCGGGTACCGCGGGCTATGCCTGGTCGGGTTGGTCGCCGGAGATCGAGATCCAGACGCTCGCCGAAAAGGAAACTGCGGCTCCCGGCGCGTCGGCCGCGGCTGTCGTTCCCGTCCTGGGCGGGGCGCAGGTATCCTGGAGCTACCCGGCGGACGGCGACGTCGTCGGCGCGAAGGTGCTCTGGCGCAAGCCTGGAGGGGCAGTGTATGAATCGCCGCTGTACCCGAAGAGCGTCGACGCCGCGCTCGTGCCGAACCTCGAGAACGGCGAATTCTACGAATTCGCCGTGGCGATCGTCGACGGAGACGGCAACCGGGGCATGAGCGAATGGAAACGCGCCAAGCTCCCGTCCGGTCCAGCGGTCGTACGCATGGACGTACTGCGAGAGAACGGCGGTCCGGCCGGCAGCCAGAATGGCCGCGTCGCCGCCATGAACGGCGACGGACGCTATACGCTTTTCACGAGCGACATGCACTTCCTGGTCCCGGAGGACGACCGGACGGCTCCCTACAATTCGTATACGTCGACTACGCAACTCTACCTCTATGACGCAGAGCTCGGCTCGGTGCGCCTGATCAGCCGGACATGGGACGGCAAGCTGGGCAACGGCAACTCGGGCGGCGCGTCGATCAGCGCCGACGGACGGTATATCGTCTTCGCCTCTGCGGCTTCCAATCTGCTAGAAGATACGCCGGATACGAACGGCAAATGGGACGTTTTCCTCATGGACCGGGATATGAACGGCAACGGGACGTTCGACGAGCAGTGGGATACCTCGCTATCCAAGATCAGCACGCCGTACGTGAACGGCGGACAGGCGAACGGAGACAGCTCGAGTCCCGTCATCAGCGCCGACGGCAGCACCATTATTTTCAGCACGAACGCCAAAAATCTCGTCGACCATCCCCCGGCTGATACGAGCTACTATAATGTCATCATGAGCAGGGATGCCCGCGAACCGGAGCCGCTGGTGCTGCCGAACGGCAAGTCGCCGGGCTCTTCGATGGAATTGAGCGCCGACGGCAAGACGATCGCGTTTAATACGTATGACGCCTTCGTCGAGGAAGATACGGACGGCGGTTCGGATATTTACTGGTACGATTGGCACGATCCGGATGCCAAGAAGCTTGTCTGGCTGAGCGGGATGATCCCGGACAAGAAATATTCGGGCGCGGTCAAGCTTGACGGATCGGGCAAGATCGCCGTTTTTAACCTAACGCTGCAGAACAACCAGTACCAGTCGTATGTATTCGACGCTGACGCGCCAGCGGGGACCGTTCCTGCACCGCTCATCGAAGTACAGATGGAGAGCAGCATGTCGCTCGACTATTTGACCGCTTCCGATATTACCGACGATGGCCGGTACGTACTGTTCGAGTCTTCGGGGAAAAACATCGTGCCCGGGATGACGGGGAATTTTACCCGCGTGTATTTATGGGACCGTACGGAAAAGAAGGCCTCGTTGGTGAGCCAACCCTACGATCCGGCGTTGACGTCGACTTCATCCGCAGCCTACAGCTTCTTGAGCGGCGACGGCACGCGCGCCGCGTATATGTCGACCATCATGAACATGGTACGCGGCAGCGAACGCACGGCGTACAGCTACGGCCTGTACCTGCAGCGGATCGCGCTGGCAGCGCCTGCCGCGACCTGGCCGGCGAACAGCGCGCTAACGGCTTCCGATGTCGGCAAGAACAGCGTGAAGCTTACGTGGACCGCCGCCTCGAATGCCACGGGAGGCTACCGCGTTGAAGGCGGCCCTACGCCGGTCGAAGTGCCGGCCGGGACGCTCGAGACCGTCGTAAGCGGACTTACGCCGGCGACCGACTATACCTTTACGGTGCAGGCTTCGGCGTCGGGAGGCGCCTGGACGACGAACGGCCCGACCGTGACGGCGCGGACGCTGGCGGATACGGGTCTCGCGGATCTGACGCTGACGCTGCAGGCGGGCGCGGTGCGGCTTGCATGGGGCGAGCCGCCGGCGGGCGCCGACATCGCCGCGTTCCGCATCGTCCGCAAGACAGGCGCAGGCGAATGGACGACGGTCGCGACGCTGAGCGACCCCGCGGCGCGAGGATACGAGGACCGGACGGCGCTGACGGGCAGGACGTATGCGTATGCCGTCCGCAGCTTGGACGCGCAAGGGGCGGAGTCGCCGTACTCCGTCGAGAAGAGCATCGCGGTCGGCGGCACGGACATCGCTTCGTTCACGTACGCGATGCCGTTCTACAATCGGCAGCATGCCGGTCAGGAGGACCGGATATCGCTCAGCATGATCGCCCCGTCCGGCGCCGAGGCCAGCGCGAAGCTGACCTACAAGGATAAGGACGGCATCGTCAGAACCGTCGACACAAAGCTCGCCGAGAGCACCCGGCCGAGTGCTTACGAAGGCGAACTGACGATCCCGAAGTTCGCGGCGAGTCTGGACTCGATCAAGGGCACGATGACCTATGAGGGCGTTATAGACGAGGCCGAAGCGCTGCAGAAGCCGATCACGGTCGGCGGTACGGTAAAGGTAACGCTTGAGGGCGGTACCGATATTCCGTTCGACAGCCTGCTCACCTTGTACAGCAAAAAGGCCGCCGCTTACCGGACGGTGATGCTGAACGGCGCCCGCGAGGCGAGCTTCAAGGGCTTGCCGGCGGCCGACGATTACAAGCTGACGTTGATCGGCGCCGGCGGGGTCGACCTGTTCGAGGAGTCGCAGGTCGCGCCGATCGCGGTGACGGCCGGCGGCAATCCGGAAGCTGCCGCGCTGCCTAAGCTGCCCGCGCAGCTGTCGCTCGCCGTCTATTATCAGTCAAACTCGGCACAGGGCGTACAGGTGCTCGTCACGGACGAAGCGGGCGCGCCGCTCGCGTCGGGCGTCACGCCGTATAACGGCAATCTGTCCTTCCCCGCCTTCAAGGGGATGATCGGCAAGACCGTCAAGATCCGTGCCGTGCCCGGGGACGGTCAATACGCGCCGCTCGAGCAGACGTTGAAACTCGTCAGCGGCCGCAACCGGACGGAGCTTCGCCTCGCGCTCAAGACCGACGCGACCCTGACGGGCACGGTCAGCGACATGGACGGCAAACCGGTTCGCGATGCGACGGTGCAGGTTACTTTTAGAGGCGACTATTACAAAGTTCAAACGGACGATGCAGGAAAGTACACTGTAAATGCGCCGGCCGGCGAGGTCTACGTGCAGGCGATGATCGCCGGCTCGTTCAGCTCCGATTGGATCAAGACGGTGACCGTCGCCGGACAGACGCAGACGCTGAATCTGGCCTACAAGGAGCGAATTCCCGCCATCGTCAAGGTGAACCTGTACACCGAGTCGGAGAACGGCGCCTGGATCGGGCCGTATGATCTCGATTGGCGCGAGATGATCCACTATCACGTCTACGCGCAGGCGAACATGGTCAGCAGCCGCAGTCCGCTGCTCGTATACGCGTCGGCGGGACAGTCGGTCACCGTATGCGCGGACGGCTACGAAGGCGGCTATGACAAGGCTTGCGTACAGGCGGCCATCGGCGACGATCTGAGAGGCGAGGCCACGATCCGACTAGCGAACAAGATCAGCAAAGCGACGGGCAAAACGGCCGAAGCGCCCGCCACGCTTAACGTATACCGGCTGGACGGAGCTAACCGTTCATATGTAACGAGCCAGGGCGTTCCTAAGGACGGCGGCTTCTCCGTCAACTTGCCGGGAGCGGGCACCTACGAGCTTCGCGTATCGGCGAGCGGGGGGAAGACCGTACTCCGAACTTTTACCGTGGCGGATCGCGATGCCATCGACCTCGGCGAACTGAAGCCCGCGGCGGACGGCGCCTTCGCGGGGCAGTCCGGCAATGCTGTGCTGCTCGGCACGAGCAGGCCGGCGCCGGGGACAGAGCTTCAGGTTCGTGCGGCTTATACCAACGCGACATTCTCGCAGTTCAGCGGGGCTGCCCTCGTGCTGGACGTCCCGGCGGAGACGACACTCGTGCCGGACAGCGTCGTATGGAACGGCAAACCCGTGAAGCCATCGCCGGAAGATGGCCGCTATGTCTTGCCGCTCGGCACGATTCCGGGCAGAGGCGCAGGAACGGTGCAGTATCAGCTGCGGATCGCGGATGAACCGCAAGCGCGCGAGCTGGACGTCGCGCCTCGCATCCGGTATACCGCGGGAAGCGACCAGCGGGAGGAGGAGCTCGGTGCAGCACGGGCGAGTCTCGCGCAAGTTACGCTTACGGCGCCAAGCCGAACGGCATTCCGCGCGTTTATCGCGACGGGCTCCGCGCCTGGCGGCAGCCGGATCGCCGTGATGGCAGGAGACAAGATCGTCGCGACCGCCGACGCTTCGCCGAACGGCAGATGGTCCGCTTCCGTCGAGATGCCGGGCGAAGGCAAGACCGCCGACTGGCAGCTACGGGCCGTCGCGACGCTCGGCGAGAAGACCTGGAGCAGCGAACCTGCAGGCGTCAGCTACGACGAAGGGATCGCGGAGCCGATCGAGTTCACGATGAAGCAGAGCGACGGCCGGACGATCCGGCTCGACCCGCGCGGCGGGGAGCAGCGGTTCCCGTACGTGCTCGCGCCGGGATTGCCTTTTGTTCTGACGCTCAAGTTCAATCATCCGGAGCTCGTCAGGGACGTGGCCTTCTACATCGGCGAGACGCGCGTAGTCGCCAGCCTGAAGGACGGCGTCTACCAGGCCGTGCTCTCCGGCATTCAGAACCCGGGCGCGATTGGCGTCGACTACGAGACGCGCGAATCTCCGGCCTCGCTGGATCCGACGGTGCCGACACCGACGGAGATCCGCGACCGGCTGCCTCCGCCGTTCCGCGACGCCGTGAAGGAGGAGCTCGTCGTATCGCCGCGGGCGGAGGGGAACGCCAGGCAGTCGATGTCGTACAAAGGCAGCCTGCCTTCGTCGCTCGGGGCCGCGCGGCTCTCGCTCAGCACGACGCTGGAGCGGACGACGTATACGCCCAACTCGAGCGACCTGAGCCTCGAGCAAGAGACGGGCGTGTCGGCGTACGGCGTGAAGCTGAATCAGTCGTTCTCGGGCGGCGTGCTGCGGATCGAACTGACCGGCTATCTGCCTGAGGACCAATTCGCGGCGGGGCTGGACGCCGGCAAAGCGATGTCGCTCCTGTCGGCCGCAGCCGAGTATCGGGCCGATGCCGATCTGATCGCCACGCTGGGCGGCAAGAGCAAGAAGAACGCGGAAGTGCGCACGCTGAACGGCGCCGTTCGCGTCGTGGCCGCGCGTGTGGCCCTGGCGCTTGAATCCAAGGCCGGGGAGAACACATGGAAGACGATCGACGCGGCTTACAGCATCTACGACGGCAGAGGCAGCGGAGACACGCTGTCCGATCTCGAATATTTGATGGATAAAGTGTCGCGGTATTGCGACCCGCATCTGGTGCCGGCGTTTATGGACCATATCAACTTTCTGAAAAACCACCTGATCGCG